>Ga0265294_10002391_pt1 | contig 24643 bp, 20 predicted proteins | sample MunlanPumphouse3_FD_192504 | JGI IMG/M metagenome (GOLD analysis project Ga0265294, IMG submission 192504) | Groundwater microbial communities from a municipal landfill in Southern Ontario, Canada - Pumphouse #3 | ecosystem: Environmental > Aquatic > Deep subsurface > Groundwater | place... | reverse complement strand
GAAAGCGGGGCCGTCGTCATGCGGTGGTGCATCGTCATTTCGTAATCGTTCGGAGGGCCGGGCCTGTCCGCTGTGCTGGCAATATCTGTGATTTTTAGACTTCGGGCCAACTTGGCCCGAAGTCCCGGTTTTATTCGTTGGCCGCTTCATTGGCTATGTCCTCCGGGCGGGTAGTTAGCAGATTGTAGATTTCCCCACGGGGGAAGCGGTCTACAAAGGGGATGGTGGTGTTCCCATAGAACAAAAGGCCCTCCCCGGCGTTGCTGTGGGCGATATAGGATAGCTGATGCTCCGATATGACAAGCTGTTTGGCAAGAATCGCCCGGTCGCCCTGGGCCTGTGAAAGCAGTATCATAAAGTCGCTGTTTTCCAGTATGTTTTCAATCTCCCGGCTGGCAAGCAAATCCTTCACATTTTGCGTTAAAGCACTTGGAACGCACCCTTTCTTACGCAGCATCTTCCAGACGCGCACGAAGTAGCTGGCGCTCAATGCGTCCTGCAACAAAATGTGAAATTCGTCATAGTAGCACCATGTCGCAAGGCCCGCCGAAAAGTTCCTGTCCACCGCCTGCGTAACAAGCTCGTTGGTGATGTGCATGGCGATTTTTCGCAGGTTCTCGCCCATGTTTTTCAGCACGACACAGGTAATGCGGCGGTTGGTCTGTACGTTGGTATGGTGGTTGAACATATTGAGGGAGCCTGTGCAGTAAAGCTCCAGCGCGGTCGCAATCCGTTTCGCCTCCGGCTCCGGCTGCTGGCACAGGGTTTCGTACAGGTCTTGCAGAAGGGGCATTTTCCCTTCCCCGATGCCAAGCGCAAGCTCCCGGTACACAAGGCGCACACAGCGGTCGATCACCGTTTTTTCGATGGGCTGCAAGCCCTCCTTGCCGCCGACAATCAGTTCGCACAGCGACAATAAAAAATCCGCTTTCATGGAAAGCGGGCTTTCGTCCCCGGCCAGATTGAGGTTTAAGTCCATCGGATTGATGTGGTTGGCGCTTTCCGGTGAAATGTCGATGACCTCGCCGCCGAGCCGCCTGACCAGCGGGGCATATTCTCCCATCGGGTCTACGATAATAATGCGGTCTTTGGTGGCGAGGAACACGTTGATTAGCTCCCTCTTGGCGGCGAAGCTCTTTCCGGATCCGGTGGAGCCGAGATACAGGCCGTTGGCGGATTTGAGCTTTTTCCGGTCCGCCATGATAACGTTGTGGGACAATGCGTTTTGACCGTAGTAAAGGGATTCCCCGGCCATGCGAAGCTCCCGCGTCATGAAGGGTACGAAAATCGCGGTGCTGCTTGTGGTCATGCCGCGCTGTATCTCGATGCCGTTGCCGCCGAGAATGAGGCTGGACATGTACCCCTGCTCCTGCTGGAAGTCCAGCCGCTTCAAAGCGCAGTTGTATTTCTGGACGATGCCCGCCACGGTGAAAATGTCGTTTTCCAACTGCTGCCGGGCGGGGGCCGTGTTCAGGACAAGAAAAGTAAGCAGGAACATTCTTTCATTCCGGCTCTGCAAGTCCGCCAGAAGCGCCGCCGCGTCCTTGCTGAAGGTGACTAAATCCGGCGGCAGAATGTCAATGTCGTAGCCGGAGCGCACCGCCTTTTTCTGCTCGTCCACGCGCATATTATCTATGTCGCTGATTTTGCCCTTGATGGTCTTGATGGCTTTGCTTTGGTCTACCGTCTGGACGTGGAGCGTGACGGTCATTTCGGCGTCCATTTCCAGAAGCTCCGCAAGGAGCTTATCGGAAAGCTCCGACGCCATGATTTGCATATACGAAGCCGCGCCCCATGTGGTTCCCACGCGAAAGGCGCGGCTCTACCGGAAGTCAAAGGACGTGGGAGCGATAAAATCCTTTGTCCCCATGCCCGTTTTCGGTATCATATCCCATGCGAAAACGAACGGCTCCCGGCTTCCGGGATGTAGCTGCCCGTGCAGGACTTCCATACGCTCCCGCCCGGTGAGGGGCCGGGACTGGACGCCGAGCTTTTTGAAATTGCCCATAATATCGGCTTCCACCCGTTCCAGCCGGGGCCGGGCCACTTCGATGCCGTCCACTTCGATGCCGAAGGTAACGTACTTGGAGCGGACGATGCCGTTATTGCTCTTGGCGATCTGATTTTTCAGCATATCGGTAAATTCATTCCGAATACCCTGACAATCATCGGCCTGCGGGGGTATGTTCACGCTGTATCGGTTTTCGGGCCGGGAACGGTGGTTCAGAAAGGACATCTGAAACGGCAGGGCGCTGTCAAAATAATTGAGGAACGCGCAGTAGCCGTCAAAAATGGTGGCCTGATCCTCGGAGGAGGCCACGGAATAGTTGATGTCCTCATACTCGATGGTTTTCGTGTAGAAGCCCTCCCGCATCTTGCAGACGCCGTCCGGGAGCATTTGCACATACGGGATAGTCTGCTGTGCCGACTGCGGCCCGCGCCGTTTTTTCTTACCGCTTTTTGCGGGAACGGGCGGGCGCTTTGCCTGTTTTTTTTGCTTCAAGCCGCTGTACCTCCTTTCGGGGATGGGTGAAATAGCTGTAAAAATTATCCGTCTGATAGGGCCTCGTCCGGGGATATAGGAAGGTGGCGCGGACGATGTTCAGCACAACCTTTTCAAAGGGAAGCCCGTCGCGCTCATACATGGCGATCAGGAAGCACGGGAGCATCAGGCCGATCATCAGGAGCATGGCCCCCGTGTTGCCGATAGCGGAACGGGTCAAAAGATAGGTCGGGATACCGATCACCGCCGCTATGCCGAAGCAGATAAGCTGGCGTTTTGTGAGATTGAGCGCCATTTTGGTTTTGATTTTTGATAGATCGTTGGGTACGCTTACATAGGCCATATGGCTGAAAGCCTCCTTTCCAACTTCGGGCCAAGTTGGCCCGAAGTGCGTTATCGTTCGGCGCTGTGCGCCGGGGCGGTCTTCCTGACCGGGGCCTTTTCAAGTCCGGCCTGACGCGCCCGCCAATATTCCGGGTTATACTCCCGGATGGACTTGTTGATGTTTTCCTCAAACGCCGCCTTATCCTTAATGCGTTCGGGGACGCTCCACAGCTTTTTATCCAGAAGTTCCCGAAGGACAACGCTTTCCTGCGAATCTTCCTCAAAGCAGAGGTAGCCGCCCTGCTTGAAGCCGCACTTACGGGCGGCGGGAGAGAGCATGGCCGAAATTTCTTTGGAAACCAGCGTCCCGCCGTGGCTGGCGGTGCTGATGAGAAACACGCCGGGGCAAAGCATGTCGCAGGTCTGAACCTTTCCCCACGGCGAATTTTCAGGTTGATTGAACATGAAAATCCTCCTTCATCACCGCTCCGCGTTTTTCGCCTTGCCGCTCTTTTCGGGCACGGGTCGGGCGGCGTTGTCTTTCGCCGCCTGTTTCCCGCTATCAGCAAGCTGTTTCTGGATAGACGGCTTTTCCTTGGAAGGAACGGCGGCGGCGCGGGACTGTAGCTTTTCAAGTGCCTCATGGTAGGCCGTCTTTACAGCTTCGGTCAGCTCCGCGCGAAATTCCTTGGTGATGGGGCGGGCCGTATCCCGGTATCCGGTTTTGCTGTTCCTGTCCGGCTTACTCGGCATACCCACGAAAATGCCGTTGTCGCTCTGCAAAATCTTGAAATCGTCAATTACAAAGCTGTCGTTGATTTTCAGGCTGGCAAAGCCCACAAGATTGCCCTTCGGCTCGATGGGCCGGGCGGTCACGTCCAACTTCATCGGCAAGACGAGCGCTGCCTCCTGTTCCGGGGCCTGCCCGTTTGTCGTTTTATCGTTATTCATATTGAAAAGTTCTCCTTTCCACTTCGGGCCAACTTGGCCCGAAGTGCCTTGATGCGCTAATGCGCCCCAAAAATTGACTTGGCAAGGCTCCCTGTCTTAAAGAGGGTAAAGCATAGTAATACCGTATAGCCGATGCAGTTCCAAATAGCGCCGATAGGGTCGCCGCTGACGGCGATACTCTGGACAAGCACGGCGTAAATCGCCACGCATACCAAAATGAGAAAGCCCTGAAAGGCCACGGCCAGCAGGGAACGGAAGTAGTTGTGTCCCATACTTCCGATCTCCCGGTTTACCACCGTTGCCATTGGAATAGGCGCTAAACTGGTCAGCAGATATATCTCAATCATACGCCCGTACACAATCACAAAAACTACGATGTTCATTGCCAATACGATAATCTGTATCATGAATGATTGAAGGAACAAACCGAGCAGGGGGCCTAAGTCCATTGCCGTCAACTCGGCTTCCAGCGTATCCATCATGCCGGACGTGACCGCCGTACTGCCGCTGATTAGTCCTCCGGCGCTGTTGACCACGCTCTGCGCCACGTCGAACACCGCCATAACGATGTTGAACGTGTTTGAGAGTATCATCACGGCCACGAAGGTCTTGAACACCCACTTGAAAAACATCCATGTGTCTATGTCGTGAAGGTTATTGCAGTCAACGATCATCTGGATAAGCTCGTAGCACATGACGAAGGTGAGTACCATCCCGGCAATTGGCAAAACAACCGTTTCGGAAAGCTGCCGTATGAGGGAGAACACCCCGGCGTTCCATGCCGCCGGGGATGTTCCCACCTGTGTCGCAATCTCTCCGACCTGATTGTTCACGTTGTCAAAAAGCCCGCTGAGGTTTCCCATGATGCCGTCTATCAGCAGACCTTTCAGCCATTCGGTAATCCAGTCGGTGAGAAAACTCATACCTTCTTACCTTAAAACAAGCCGGACAGCAGGGGTACAAGCGTCGTCCCCAGGAGGATAACGCCGCCTCCGGCCATAAGCTGCTTGATACCTTGGGACTTGGCCGCAGGGTTATCCGAGCCGTAACCTTCAAGCAGGTTGATAACGCCCCATACGGCGAGGCCCGCGCCAAGCGCGATAACAAGGGTTTGCAGGGTATCGACAGCAGAAGAAAAAAATGACATAAAATATACCTCCGTAATTGTATTTGGGCATAAAAAAGCCGCCATTTCTGGCGGCGGAACACTTCGGGCCATCTTGGCCCGAAGTGATGGAGCTTATTCTGCTTTGGGAGGGGCGCGAATCATAAGAAAAATCTCCTTTCTCGTTGCTTGGTGGGGATTTTTGGTATAAAATAATAAAAATAACTACTTAATAAGCAAGCAGTTGTTTGTTACCATCGAATTTGGGAGGTAGCATAAATGTATCTAAAAAGAATATGTATCAAAAATTTTCGTGTCTTTGATGAAAGCGGAGTTGACGTTATTTTCAATAAAGGCGTAAATGCTATCATTGGAGAGAATAACAGTGGCAAATCAGCATTAATTGATGCAATTCGGATTTCATTATCTGCAGTTTTGTATAGAAAAGATATTTACCTAAGTACAGCTGATTTTCATATCAACGCACAAGGAGAGCGTGCCGCAACAGTCCAAATGGATGTTTTCCTTGAAGAAGTACCAAGGGAATTAATTGAGATATGGGACCCAGAATCGCCCACATCTGGTGAATTTCATCTGTATTTTTATGCTGATAATACACCGTCAGGAGTTGAAAAAATAAAGTATAGGGCGTGGGGCGGAAAAGCGGAAGGCAATACACTATCCGCGGATACTTTTGATGCAATAAATATTGCTTATTTAGGCGCTTTACGTGATGCAGAAAATGAGATGAAACCATCTCGCCACAGCAGACTTGCTACCCTTCTAAACACTATTACTACAGATGCTGATAAAAGAGATGCATTGGTAAATGAACTGCAAAGAGCCAATGCTGCAATATTGGCAATGGAGCCTATTAAGCGGACCAAGAAAATTATCAATGCGAACCTCTTAGACATTGAGCAAGAATTATTGCGTCAACAAATTGATATAGGTCTTGTTGAGCCTCGATTTGAATCAATAACATCGTCGCTTCGATCTTGGATTGTTCCAAGATGGTATTTTATTCAAAATGATAACCCTCAGTATGGCAAAATTGTTTCTGATTGTACCGAAAAAGAATTACTTAACTTATTACACTTAGCTGACGGCGGTGCATATTTAGATATAGATGCTTTTTTGCATAGTGGTATAGAAATAGAGGAAGCCCTCAAGTCGTCCCTATTGTCTTTAATGAACCACACTTTTGAACTACATCAAAATGGATTGGGGTACAATAATCTCCTGTTCATGTCTGCAGTATTAGGAGATATGTCATTAGACAAATCAGGTGTCTTTCTTAATATTTTTGTAGTGGAAGAACCCGAAGCACATCTGCATCCACAATTACAAGAGCTTATACATAGTTTTTTTGAGAATCGCCATAAACACTCATCGACAATACAAGTGATCTATACTTCTCATTCACCTACTTTGGCGTCGCGGATTGGTATCAATGCAATTAATCTTCTATTTGAGAAAAATCATTCAATATATTGCTATCCCTTATCAAATGCTATTTTATCAGAGGCAGAAAAGGACTATCTTGAAAAATATCTTGATGTAACTAAATCCCAAATGTTCTTTGCGAAAGGAATTTTGTTTGTTGAAGGGATTAGTGAAGCTATCCTACTCCCTGAATTTGCTACGTTATTAAACCGAGAATTTGATAAGTATGCAGTGGAGCTAGTAAATGTTGACAGTACATCTTTTAGCCCGTTTGCAAAAGTATTGACACTATCAGATGGATCTATGAGTTTTGCAAAAGCTGCAATAATAACCGATGATGACCGTTGTACAGATAAAAATCTAGATACTTATATCTCAAAAGAAATTGATTTCATGGATGATATAACAGATCTTCCCGAAAAGATAAATGACGGTACGGCATCAGATCGGTTCAATATTATAAGCGAATTATGTTCCGGACGTGATATTGAAGTATTCGGCGCAGCTAAGACATTTGAATATGCATTGGCTATAGAAGAAAATAATATTCCATATTTATTAGAAGCAATAATAGAAGCATTTCCAAGAGTAGGGCCTACACTAAAAGAACATGTTGAAGGAGAGATGAATTTACAAAACAAGGCTATAATGATATGGTTATTTGTTCGAATGCGAGATTCTTCGAAAGCACAAATAGCACAATCACTGAGTCGGATAATAAAAAATCAGATCAAAGATATTGCGGCAGGGGTAGCAATTGAAAAACCGTTTATTGTTCCAACTTATATTAAAAATGCCATTTATGCGGTTACAGCACCAGAGGGGTAAAAAGTGTTTGATTTTACAGATGAACAAAACGAATTTCTACTTGCAAATGGGAATGTGGTTCTTCATGCATGTCCTGGAAGTGGGAAAACAACAGTTGTAGCAAAAAAGCTAATACAGTATTTAGAAACTTGGGATAAACTTCACCAAGGGGTAGCTGTCCTTTCGTTTACTAATGTAGCAAGCCAAGAAATTGAAAAACAAACGCAGGAATTAATTCCAACGGGGTTTGCAATTGAATACCCTCACTATGTAGGAACTTTGGATAGTTTTATAAATAGCTTTTTGTTGTTGCGATTTGGATATCTATTATTTGAAAAACCTCAACGACCCACAATTGCATTCAAAGATTTATATTCATTGCCGTTTCGATATTGGAGAAGAGAGTGTCATCGAAAGGGTTGTGTTGATAATATGAGTGATTTTAGATGGGATAAAGATGGAAATCTGTTGCGCAACAAAATTCCAGTTACATGTGCCAGTAATGGCGCATATGGCCCGCCGTGTTTTCAATATAAAAAAATGTTGCTTAACAAGGGCCTTGTTTTTCAAAGTGAAGTGTCAAGTTTGGCGTTTTGGATACTTAGAGACTATCCTGAAATTGCAAATGCTCTTGCTACTAGATTTCCGGTAATTATTTTGGATGAAGCACAAGACACGTCTGTTGAACAGATGGCGATTTTGGATTTGATTAATCAAGCGGGAACAGAATCAATGTTTCTGGTAGGTGACCCTGATCAGTCTATTTATGAATGGAGAAACGCTACTCCAGAATGCTTTATTGAAAAAATGAATAGTGAAAAATGGTTGACAATGCCATTAACAGCCAATTTTCGTAGTTCTCAAATGATATGTAATGCGACGAAATTATTTTCAAACACTTTAAAAGATAAAGAACCAAGTAATGCAAAAGGAACATGTGCAGGTTATCCTCAAAAACCTATTCTTTTGTTTTATGAAGGCAATATAAGTGGTTGCAGAAATTCGGTTATTGAAAAGTTCGAAGAAATCTGTAGCGACAATGCAATTCCGCTTGATAGTTCAAATATTGCTATTGTTACTCGTAGTAGGGTCCACTCCGATACCGATATAACAGGATTGTGGAAAAGTCATGAAATTGAATTTTTAGCACAATCAGCATATGAATGGTCAGTTGGTTCCAGAAAAAAGGCGTATGAACTGTGTGAGAAGTTTTTGTTTGGATTAACCATTAATGAATATAAAAATATTCAAAAAACATTAGAAATAGATGTTGAAGCAAAAATGTCGTATGATGTTTGGCGCTCAATGGTTATTGACTTGTTAATTAATCTGCCTCCATGTAATTTGCCTATTGGCGATTGGATTAAGCAGGGAGAGATAGTTGTTACTACCATCTGTACTAAATACGGCTTAGCTCCAATCAGTGGGAAAACATTCTCAAATATAGTGAAGATTAAATCTAGGGACAAAGCTGTTCCGCATTTTAAAAGCATTCCTCTGAATAATTATTTTGAAAGCAAACAAAAATCAAAATGCACTATTTCGTCTGTTCACGGAGTTAAGGGCGAAACATATGATGCTTTGATGTTGATCGTTGAAAGTAGAACGGGGCAGACGATTACCCCTAAATTTCTTAACGAAGATCCTTTAGACCAAGAACTAATGAGAATAGCTTATGTTGCAATGACAAGGCCGCGAAAATTACTTGTTGTTGCTATGCCTAAGATAGCAAGCAGAACCACTCATGCACGATTTCCTGTAAGTAGTTGGGACTATATAAATATCTGATTTTTGATATGTTCGCCTAATTGGGTGCAGGAAATTTCTATCATGTTATAATCACCCACCAGTTTTATAAATCTGGTGGGTGATTATACTTCGGGCCAAGTTGGCCCGAAGTCAGGCGAAAGCATCCGGGTCGTCCACATCGTCATAGTTGAGAATGTCTTCGTCCTCGTCTGTGGCGGCGTCCTCTCCGGTCGCGTATACCTCGTAAACGGTGTAGGTTTCATCCGGCTTCACTTCCATACGCCGATTTGTCAGAGAAGAAAGATCGAAGCTGTTCCCTTTGTCGGCCTCGGCGGTATATTTATAGCAAGGGTGCTTTTTCAAATCATACTTCGGGGAGAGGAACGGGCGCAGTCCGCGAAGCTGCAAGATACATTTTGAACCGTCCATCGTGGTCAGTTCATCTATCGTCATAAGCTCTTTGCCGAGCCGTTGCAGGTTTTGGCCGTGGCTTTGCTGAACGCCCCGTGTCATGCTCTCCGTATACATGGAAATGGTTTCTTTCCCCAATGCCTCCGAAAGCTCCTTGACCGTAGTATGCTCCCGTCCCCCTAAGAAAATGACCGAATCCATGTTGCCCATGATGGTTTCGGCGTTGTCTTTATACAGGGCTTTTAACTGGCTCTGCGCCTGTAAAAACAGGCACAGGGAGATTTCACGGGAACGGATAACGGCAACCAGCTTTTCCAGATTGGGTACCTGCCCCGTGTTCGCCGCCTCGTCCCACAGCACCCGTACATGATAGGGCAAGCGGCCTGAATACTTGTTGTCGGCCCGTTCGCACAGAAGGTTGAACATCTGCGAAAAGGCAAGGGCTACAATAAAATTATAGGTCATGTCGGTATCGCTGATGATGAAAAATGTCGCTGTTTTCCAGTCGCCCATGCGGTCAAGCTCCAACTCATCGTAACTCATGATCTCCCGAAGCTGCGAAATGTCAAAAGGGGCCAATCTGGCCCCGCAGGAAATCAGTATGCTTTTGGCGGTCTTGCCGCTGGCAAGCTTATATTTTTTATATTGCCGTACCGCAAAATGGTTCGGCTTGCGCTTTTCCAACCCCATGAACATGTAATCAACAGCATTTTTGAAGTTATCGTCATCTTCTTTCACTTCCATGCTGCCTATCATGTCCACAAGGGTATTCATGTTGCGTTCTTCCTCCGGTCCCTCAAAGACGATATAGGCGATAAGGGCGCAGTACAAAAGGGTTTCCGATTTGGTCCAAAACTCGTCCCCCTCTTTTCCGTCTCCCCGGGTGTTCGTAATCAGGGCGTTGACAAATTTCAGAATGTCCGATTCCGTCTTGATATACGACAGCGGATTGTAGTGCATTGAACGGGCAAAGTCGATGCTGTTGAATACCCTGATTTTGTACCCCTGCCGTTTCAGGAAAGAACCGACTTGCCCTAAAATGCCTCCTTTGGGGTCAACCACCACATAGGACGAATGGGCTTGAAGCAGTTGCGGGGTCAGCCAGAACCGGGTTTTGCCGGAGCCGGACGAGCCGATGATGCAGCAGTTGAGGTTACGGGAGTTGGCCGGATTATTGGGCCGGGTGTTCGTGGTGAGAAATTCGGTACCGGTGAGAATGACGTTGTTTTTGAAAACGGGGTCTACAAACGGCTTGATGTCCTTGGCCGTCCCCCACCGGGCGCTGCCATATTCCACATCCTTTCTGAACTTTTTTGCGTTTTTTATCTTATAGTACACTACAAGCCGGATGATAGCGGCCCCGGCAAGGCCGATAAGCCAATCAAAGCCGACAAAACCCGGCGCGAGTATCCCGAATGCCGGACCGATGGTTTTTATCATACCGATCAGCTTTTCCCCGAAACCTGTTCCCACCGCAAGGCGGTAGGCCGTGCCGAGCTTGATACAGCACCAGAAGATGAACAGGTAAGGGATGTTCGGCAGGATGTATTTTCTGATTTTATCTGTCCTCATGCGCCACCTCCCGTTTCCGCTGCTGTTCATGGGGCTGTGTCCGCGCTTTTTCCCTGAACTGTTTTAATTGTTGCAGGATGGACGGACGCCTGTTTTTGCCCCGTCCCATCACCAGCTTTGTATAATCTGAGAACGCCGCAGTAATCGCGTCGGCCTGTCCGGCCTTAAAAAATAACAGGTATTTGTCCGGGCCAGTCTTATGAAAAGCGTAGTCCACGTTATATTTTCGGGCCACGCGGTCAAAGAGCTTGGTATCGCCGGAAAGGTCAAGGCTGTTTGTGGAAACGCGGTGGTTCATGAGCTTTTTCACGCTCTGCCTGCCCTGCGGGGTCTGCGCTTTGCGGTGCTCTTTTTGGATCTTCCGTAGAACCGCCGCGAAAGCCTTTGCCAGCACCCGGCCCGTGAGCTTGGTTGCCTTGACCGACAGGGCAATCGTCCGGCGCTCAATATCTTCCTGCATCGAAAACCTCCTTCCAAGCCGCCGTTTGTCTAATGCGGCGGGTTCTGGGGACACTTCGGGCCAAGGTGGCCCGAAGTGGTCAGCGTTCCTCATGGGCCGGGGTGGTGCGGTTTCTTGCGGCTGTCGGCGCGGCGTCGATCATTTGCTGATACTGTCTGAGCGTATCGCGGATGGACTTTTCAGGTTCGGGATAGGCAAAAATCTTGTACTCCTCCGGCAAATCGTCCCTGCCGGTGTAAAGCTCAACAAAGCTGTCGCCGTTCTCCACAATGTACCCGCCGTCCACAAATTGCCCGTTATCATCCAAGCTCATATCCCGCCCGTATGCCTCGTAGTCAATGTAGTTTTCTAAATGCTCCGGGATTTCCAGCGTACACATTTCCTCGATATAGAAGCGGCCCAAATCGTCCTCGTCGTGGATGTCGGGGTAATACTCATAGCAGTCGAGATTTTGAGCAAGGTTAATCAAGTCCCGAACGCTTCCCGTGTGTTCGCCATGCTCCACGGCGGCGGCAAACTTTTCCGATTCACATTTTGGCATATCGTCCAGCAGGGAGGCCAAATAATTCAGTTCGTCAATGCTCTCGTATTCGCCCAGGCAGTCATACAGGCCGGAAACGTCGGTTTCATAGTCGGTGATGAAAATTTCCTCATACCTTACGCCGTCCACATGAATGCGTTTCAAAAGGGCCTGTACATCCTCGGTGGTGGCGGGGAGCTTCAAAAACTCCCCGTCCAGACACCCTTCATTATAGCGGCCAAGATTGGTGACAAAGGCTTCAAGCATCATCTTTCGCCCGGCCCTGTCCCTTGACGGTCAAAATGCCGTCCAGCGTAGTCGCCGTGATGTTCAGACGCCCGGCTGTGGCAATGTCGTTTTTCATATCCTCATTCACGCCGTCCCCGCAAACGACCAGCACATGGGAGCGGCGAAGAAGGTCGCGCCCGATGTCGATGCCGCTTTTGTGTTCCTCCGGGATGGCGTCGTTCAAAATGAGCGGCAGATAGAGCAGGGGCAGACCGGAGAAAACCCGGCCTCGTATGCCGCCCGGCAATACTGCGCCGCCTGTTTGGTGTCGGTGTCATGGTTGCCGCTCCATGCGGCGGTGATGTATGCTAAAGGTCGTTTCATAATAATAAAAGCACCTCCGTTCGTGTCGCGCTGAATGTGTCAACCTATCCTCCCGTCCTTTCCACTCATGGAAAGGAGGCGGCTCAAAGGAATATATATCCCCGTCGCTTGACTGCCTTAAAGCACAACCGGGAGAAGCCTGTCAAGAGCATAGCCGCCGTGGGCGGTGCTGCGCACTCTTGACAGGCTTTTCCCGGTTATGCTACCCGATAAGCGGCGACGGGGAATATATTATATCCTCTGAGCTTCGGGGGGCGGGGCAGCGCCCCGCTTACTTTTCCTGTTCGGTCTGCTTTTCCGGTCTTGCAAGCTCCGGCTGCTTTTCCTTCCACTCGTCCAGCAGCTTGATGATGGTGTCCTTCATTTCGCGCGGGGTCTTTTCCTTCCCGAAATACTGCGAAAGTTCCTGACTGGAAATAATCACTTTGTCTACCTCCTTTTTTTCTTCGAGCATGATGCCGTCGATCACGTCGCCGTTGAGCAGCCCCTTTTGGTCAAGCTCCCGCATCCGCTGCGCCTGCGACAGCGACGGGCCTGCTTGCTGGCTTTCAACGGCGATGGCGATATACCGCTGATTTTTGGGCTTTACATAGGACATTTCAATGGCCGGGGTGAACGCGATTTTCTTTTCGTCCACCATTTTCATGAGATCGGGAACAAGGTCGTTGAGCTTGATATACCGCTGAACCTGCTTGACCGTCATTTTATTGCGTTCGGCCACAATCGCGTTGGAACGCTGTCCGTTATCTAACTTCGGGCCATCTTGGCCCGAAGTGGACAGATCGCCGCGCGAACCCTGACGCTTGATAGCCTCCAACTGCATTTTCAGGGCTTTTGCCCGTTCACTCGGCAGGATGCTTTCACGCTGATTGATATTGTCCTCCACCATCTGCGTGATAGCTTCCTCGTCGGTAAGATTGCGGACAATGCAGGGCATTTCAAAATATCTGGCAAGCTCACTGGCTTTCTGGCGGCGGTGGCCGGACACAATTTCATACCCGCCGTCCTCGCGGGGCCGGACAATGGCGGGCTGCGTCACGCCCTTATCCTTGACGCTCTCCACCATAGCCCGCATTTCTTCATCATCACGAACGCCAAACGGATGATTTTTGAAAGCGTGAAGCTCGAACAGGTTAATGAAAACTATCTGTTCCGCTTCGCCCTTGCGCGGGGCCTCCTTCGGCTCCTGCGGCGCTATCGGCTCTGGGGCGGGGGCATCCTCCTTTGCCGGTTCCTTTTTCTCGGCGGCGGGCTTCTGCTTCTCCAAACGGGGCTTGCGCTCTTTTTTCGGCTCGACCTCGGAAAGCGGCTTTTCCCATTCCTGCCGGGTATCCTCGGCCATGGCTTCCTGTAGCTCCTGCGTGAACGCTTTACTTCGTCGCGCCTGCTTTTTGGGAGCCTTATCCGATTTTTCCACTTCCTGCTTTTCCGGGAAAGCGGCTTTTTCGGCCTCCTGCTCCGCTTCACGGATTTTATCCAACTGCACAATCACATCACCGGGGTCGGGGATATGTTCGCCGCCTACATCAAACGGCGTGGGAGGTTCAAACGATTCTTCGCCCATTTTCCGCAGCGCCGCTTCGCCCTCATGGGAGAGTGACGCGGCTTCCTCGGCGGTCAGTTCAGTAGCCGGAGCGTTGCTGACAATCTCTGTCGGATCAACGGCGGGAGCGGTTTGTTCCTCTGCCGGAGTTCCATTTTCCGGCTCGGTTTTCACTTCCTCCGGCTTGTTCGGTTCGTTTTTTGTCATATGGTTTACATCCTTCATCTTGAATGGCATAAAAAAAAGGTCTGATTTTTCAATCAGACCCGGCGGGGAAATGGCATTCCTCCCTTCGACTTCGGGCCAAATTGGCCCGAAGTAACGGTTATCTATACAGAAACGCCGCCCATAGTCTCATTTGGGCGACGCTTTTCCATATATTAGCTTATAATCAAAAAACTTTTTACCTGTTCTCTACATATTTCTTCACAAAATTCCCAAATGGTGCTAAGATACATTTGTGTAATTATATTTTTTCTCAGTTAAAGCGCTTGGAATCGAGGGAGTAATATGAACTTAGCAACCGTGTTGAATTCTTATAGTGATGAATATTGGGATTTCAAAGATGCAAAAAATGATGGTATACATAGTATTGCAAACTATCCGGCACCTATGGTTGCCCCAATGCAACACGAACTGTTAAGTCTCCTATTAAAAGAAAACCCTGCTTATCAGAAAATGCTTGATCCGTTTCACGGCTCGGGGGTAACATTAGTCGAAGGACAATCTTTAGGACTCCAAGTATGGGGAGTAGATATTAATCCGTATGCGCATATTATTTCACTTGTAAAACTTGAAAAGTACGATCCTAAAATAGTCGAGGTTGCAAATCGTGAAATAATACAGCGGATAGAAAATCTAAGGAAAAATAATATTGCAGTTCTTCATTCTTTTGATAATATTCAAAAGTGGTTTCGGGACGACATTATTGATAATCTTCGTGTTATTAGAACCGCGATAACGATGGAGTCAGATTCAAAAACTCGCAGATACTTTTGGCTTTGTTTTGGAGAAATTGTTAAGCGATATAGCAATACACGAACTTCAACTTTTAAGTTACATGTTAAAGAAACTGAAAAAATTTCTGAAATGGAGAACAATGTTCTAAATGATTTTTATAAAAAATTAGAAGAAACATACAAGCTAATTGGCTACCCAAGGCAAGGACCATTTCACTTGACTTGTGGTGACTCTATAGAAATAATGAAAACTTACGAACAAGGTTCTTTTGATATAATCTGCACATCGCCTCCCTACGGAGATAATGCGACGACAGTAACATATGGCCAGTTTTCTGTTTTGCAGTTGCTTTGGATCGACAGCAATGATTTTCAATATGATTCAAGCTGTATAGATAATTTTTCTAAAATTGATTCGATAAGTTTGGGCGGCGCACATTCAGCAAACAATGCATTTTACTATTCGCCTATTATTTCGTCATACATTTCTAAAATATCCCCCCATAAGCGAACCAAAATAAAGCGCTTTTACGCCGATTATGAAAACGCTTTTCGATTAATGTCTCGTCTTTTAAAACCAAGCGGAAGCATGATTTTAACTCTTGGGGATAGAATGGTGGATCGCTTGGAATTTCCTTTTATTGACGTAAATAAAGAAATTGCGCAATTTTACGGATTGGAATTGATACATGTTATTAATCGAAATATTATAAATAAAAGAATGCCTATTCGTGTTTCAAGATTATCAGATGGTAAACCTGTCGATTCAATGTCGAAAGAGACCGTGCTATTATTTAGGAAGGGAGATCACTGAGATGCCGGAGATTCAGGCGAATATTCAAGCAGGAAAATATGAAGATGTCTTAGCCGCAGTGCAAAGTCCGGTGATTGCATTAACAGAGTTAGTTAAAAATGCTTCTGATTCCTGTCTTAATAAGAACGACCCTATAATTGTCAACATTAATACTACAAATAGAGTAATTACAATTACCGATTCTGGAGAAGGTCTGTCAAAAGATGAATTAGAGCATTTGGGGGAAGCTGGTTATTCATCGAAAATGGTTGGTTATAAAACTCGGTCACCAATCGATAATCCTTTGTCAGGGAGCAAGGGATTAGGTCTTCTTACAGCCTTTTTTATTGCAGATACTCTTGAAATAGAAACCTATTCATTTTTAGATAAAAGATCATACTATCTTGTTTGGAAAAAGGGCGAAAAAAAATATACATATTTTGAAGCAAAAAGTGAATTTCAGGGAACTACTGTTACATTAAAAAATGTAGAACCAGCCAAACTCCAAATGATCCTTTTACCAGAAGAAAAAGTTAAGCTATTTATGGCTTCAATCAGATTTTTCACAGATAGTGAAAAGCTACCTCGAATTAAGCTTGTTATTGATGGAATGGAAGAATCCCATTATCCAGCAGAAACCATGGAGAGTTATTATAACAGAAATAAACGTGATAATGGTGGATTTATTGCAAAAGCCAGTTTTAGTTATGAGAATAATCGGATTACCTTATCATATGAAGATAACATATCAAACTTTTATACTTTTTCTGGAAAGAGCATTGACCTTAGAGATAAGCGTACTGTTGATAGCTTTGTAAGCTGTATTCGTGCTCCTGAAAGTGGAGGAGCACCTATTAAAAGCGTCTGCGAATCAGAGGCTTTTAATAAGCAATATTTATCGATTGAACTACCTGATTTTTCTGGAGTCTTATACACATGGCGACACCGGAAAAGTGATGACCTAGAACAATGGCCGGTAGGCGTTAGGATATATATTAACAACTACAGTTTATATAGGTATCTTGATAAAGAAAATGATTGGCTCACCCTTTCAGAAGTAAGCCAGAATGTTAAAGCGACTAACTATAAATTAAAAAATACCTATGGGTATTTAGATATAACTAATTATAACGAACATAATGAGGAATTAAAGATATCCAAGGAACGAAATGATTTCGTTGATTCAATGGCTCAAAGAAAGTTCATACATATTATGCGCGACGTTATTGTTGGTATTTTTGCCAGAATTGATATAGCGGTTAAAAACCCGCCTATTCAATCAGTGAATTTAAGATACAGTAATGTTACTGTGAAGGTAGGAGAGCCGTTTAATTTAGCGAGTGCAGTAATATGCAATAACATTGGGCTGGATGATATAGATTTAGACTTTGATGAATCTCAAATCTCTATAAACGACGATTGGATTGTTTCAACTGATCGAGCTGGCTCTTATGATATTAAGTTGAATTTTGACGATAAGTCGCACACTTTTACAATTAACTATAAAAATGTTATTCCAGAATTTGATTTACAAAAAAGCATGATTACCATATATAAAGGTAATTCGGTGAACCTAAGAGATTTCATCGTATCTTCGAGCTGCAAGGACGTTACTCCTGACAGCATAGCTATACTGTCACAGAGTAAAGATACAATTATAAAAAATGATTTATTCGACAAGAATAATTCGGTCGGTCAACATATTGTTTTTTATCGTTATGATGATTTTCAGCGCACATTATCCATTACTGTCAAGGAAATTGAACGTCAACCAGGCGCTGGAGCAAAATCTCCTCGAATGGATATCTTGTTTTCAAAACTTGATGAATTACGTGAGCATTCATTTAAATTGCCTGAGTTAGTCGATGCTATATCATCTTATTATGTACAAGCACCTACACTTTGCATGGCAGCGATTCGAATACTGATTGAGTCGTCTGCTAAGGAGTTCTTTGAACACCTTGTCGATGAAGAAGTAATTGATAGTTTTCCAAGCTTGGTTAATAGGGTAATGAACATACGTGATTGTCATCCTAAAAATCCAGATTATATAAAATATATTAGTGTACAAGAACCAAAGTTCATTGCTGAATTTCAGCGTATATCCGCCGAATATCAAGTATCCCTGTCTAAAGATGTAAAAACGAATATCAACGCCCATCTCAAAGAAATATCTCTTGATATGTTTGTACATAATCCGGCAATTATTGCAACTGACACAACTGTGTATAGGTCTATGCAAATCTTTGCGCCTTTGTTAAATTATATCTTCGATGTATTATTGCTTTAATAAGAATTGATATACTATGTGGCGCTGATGTATATGTAAGATAAAGTGATGCACAATATCTTGTGTTGGCGCACCAACCTATTACGATAACATCAAACAACTGAAATTTTTCGCACCGATTTTTTTGACCTCGTCGTTCAAAAAAAGCCGGAGTGAGAACACTTGTCACTAGAACAACTTCGGGCCAACATGGCCCGAAGTATAATAGTTATTAAGATAGATGCCGTCTAATGCTGTTTGGTGGCTTACTTTTAATACAAAATTGTGGGTTGGCAAATGATAAGCCATTCAGCCGCGCTCCTTGCGACTCATAATGGTAATCCCATGTTCTCCGCCAAAGCAGCTAATTAGCTGCTTTTTTTAATTTTAATACAATTTCAAAATAACTAAAGAATAGTATTATTTAAGTTATAATTATTATTTGATAAAATGTATAATAGTATTTGTAAAAGTATCTGCATATATGGTAGCAGTATCACATAAAAGAGATTTTGTACTAATAATAAGAGGGGTAATCAGTATGTATGATGTTGTTGTAGTAGGGGGAGGCCTGTCCGGTCTCACAGCGGGGTCATTGTTATGCAAAAAAGGTATAAAAACAGCAGTTATAGATAAAAATTATATGCCTGGCGGATCTTGTGGAATATTCAAAAGAGAAGGTGTGACTTTTGATCAGGGATCTGCAATGCTTTTCGGTTTTGGAGAAACAGGGTTTAATGCGCATAGATTTGTTTTCAACTGTTTAGAACAGCCAATAGATATAATTAAACATGATCTTTTATATGTTATGAATTTTAATGGACATAAAATAAGATTTTACGCTGACCTTGATTTATTCAAAAAAGAGCTTTCCAGTGTTTTTCCAGATCAAAAAGACAATATCAAACGTTTTTACGATGATATGAGTACGATGTATCAGCATGTTTTAGTAGAAAACCCAAGTTATACTACACCAGATGAGAATGAACTTAATGATGCAAAGGAGGGATTTAAAAAACATCCTTTATCATATATTAAGTTTCTTAGCTTTTTAAACATAAGTGCTGAAAAGCTTTTAAAAAGATACTTTGATAGTGATGAAATAATTAAGTTTTTTGATAAACTTACCTCTACTTACTGTTATACTACAACAAAAGAATCACCAGCAATATTAGCATCAGTAATGTTTGTTGATAATCATACAGGAGGAAGTTATTATCCAGCGGGTTCAACACTCTTTTTACCTGGACTATTAGAAAAATCCATTGAAGAGAATGGCGGAGAGATGATTCTTGAAAAGGAAGTAACCAAAATCATTTTTGAAAACAATCAACCAGTTGGTGTAGAATTAAATACAAATGAAAAGTTATATGCTAATAATATAATTTTTTCCGGTACTGTATGGGATTTATATGAAAAACTTATAGATAATAAAGAAACAACAGATAAAAAGAGAAAATGGGCTAGTAATATGGATCCTACATTTCCATCAGTTGTTTTATATTCTTTAGTTAAAGATGAATGCATACCAAAGGACACTCAAGCTGTAGAGATGCTTGTAGGAAATGTAGATCAGATAGACGAAAGTGAAGTAACAGCATATATTTTCAGTATTGATGATAAAACGTTATGTGAGGAAGGATATCATGTTATAGCAGCAATTGGTCCTACATTTATAAATTGGTCAGAACTTAACGAAGCAGAGTATGAAGCTCAAAAAGAGAAAGAGACGCAAAGGTTGATAAAAGTTCTTGAAAGAAGATTCCCTGATATTAGAAAGTCGCTTGTTTATACTAATTTAGCAACATCTAAGACTCTTGAAAGATATTTAAATAAAAAAAATGGAGCAGTAGCAGGACCAAAACAGAAACTTGGACAACACATGTTTAAAAGACTGCATACAAAAAGTCAATGGGACAATCTATATTGCTGTGGAGAATCAACTGTTATGGGAACAGGAACACCTACTGTTACGACATCAGGAATTTCTGCTGCAAATGCTATACTAAAGAAGCTGAGAAAAGAGAAATTTAAGCATGATATAAATATATCAAATTATGTTAATATTATAGACAAGCCGGTAAAAAAAGAAGATTTATATAAAAATTATGACGAAGAGACAGCAAAAATAGTGAAAAAGGCGTTTGCATGCCAGTTATGTGAAAATCCAACATGCGCTGAACCAAAAGACTTTGATATCAGAGGTATAATGAGAAGGGTATGTGTAGGGAACTTCGTTGGAGCAAAGAAACTTATTAATGAAGATATCTCTGTTAAGAAATTAGAGCAATATGAAAATATGTGTATTGAAAAGAAGAGGATAAATAAAGCTGTTGATATTATTGATGTTATAGAGTTTTTAAGGAGATAAAAATGGATAACAGGGAATATGATGTTATTGTTGTAGGAGGAGGAATAGCTGGAATAACAGCAGCAGCTTATCTGTCAAAATACAACATTAAAACAGTTATATTTGAAAAAAACGAAAAGGCTGGCGGATTGGTTAAAACATTTGAGTTTAATGGATTCAAGTATGATGGTGGAGCTAGAGCTTTTGAGAATTCCGGTGTTATATACCCTATGTTGAAGCAGCTAGGGATATCTTTGGATAATGTATATAATCCAGTAAGCGTTGGTATTGCAGATAATATTATAGAATTCAAAGATAGAAACAGCTTGAAGGATTATCAGGATCTTTTATGTAATGCATATCCGGATAATATTGACGAAATACATGAGATTATAAAAGAAATCGAAAAAGTAATTGATTATATGGAAGTCATATACGGAATAGATAATCCAATGTTTTCAGACGATTTTACAGATAAGGAATATGTATTCAAACAATTGATTCCCTGGCTTTTGAAATATAGTGTGAATATAAACAAAGCTCAAAAATTAAATGAACCTGTGAATGAATACTTATTAAAATTCACAAAGAATCAATCATTGATTGATTCTATAACACAGCATTTCTTTAAGGGAACACCAACTTTTTTTGCATTAAGTTATTTCGGTCAGTATCTGGATTACTCATATCCCTTGGGAGGAACGGGAACTTTGATAGATAAAATGACTGATTATGTAAAGAGCAAAAACAACGAAATTTTAACTAATAGCGAAATAGTATCTGTAAATATAAACAATAAGACAGTAACAACAAAAGAAAACAAGGAATATAGCTATAAGTATCTAATATGGGCTGCTGATTTAAGAAGCCTTTATCATAATGCGATAATAGATGGTTTGAAGAAAAGTGAAATGGAAAAGATAGATAAAACAAAAAACAATGTCTTATCTAATAAAGCCAGCGACTCAGTACTGTCTGTGTTTATCAATACTGATATAGAAAATGAATACTATAGAAAAATTACAAAAGGACACTGCTTCTATACACCTGATAAAAGAGGTATTGGAACGTCAATGATGGATAAAAGAGATGTTTTCCTTAAAGATAAATCACAAAATGATGAATATATAACTTTAAAAGAGATAGTATATGAATATTTAAAGCTTACAACATATGAGATTTCCATACCTTCCTTAAGAGATGGCTCAATGTCACCAGATAACAAGACAGGTCTTATTGTAAGTACGCTTATTGATTACAGTTTGTTCAGTTATGCTAATGAAAAAGGATGGTATGAAGATCTAAAAGAATACTGTAAAAAGTGTGTAATTGATATTCTAAATGAAAGCATATTTGAAGGTTTTAAGTCGAAAGTTTCAGAAGCATTATGTTCTACACCGATTACAATAGAAAAAGTAACCAATAGTTTTGAGGGGTCTATAACAGGCTGGGCCTTTAGTAATAATATGCCGGTACAAAGCGCATTGACAAAAATAGCAAAAGCTATTTATACGGGGATACCTGATGTATATAAAGCAGGACAGTGGTCTTTTTATCCTTCAGGCATACCAACATGCATTATTACAGGTAAACTTGCTGCTGATAATATTAAAAGGAAAATGAGGATATAATATGATATATAACATTGTGCTCATATCAATAGGTCTGATTCTAAGTATAATCCTATATTTTCGCTTTCCCATATTAGCAAAAAAAGAAGAGGTTGAAGATAAATATAAAGTATCTGTAATAATACCTGCAAGAAATGAAGAAATGACATTGCCTTTTCTATTATCAGACTTAAATAAATCAGGCATGCTACTACATGAAGTAATATGTGTTGATGATTCTTCAACTGATAATACAAAACAAGTAATACTAGATAATAACTGCAGGCTTATAGAAGTCAACGATAAGCCGGACAACTGGCTTGGTAAATCCTGGGCTTGTCAAAAAGGTGCAGAAAAGGCAACGGGAGATATTCTTCTATTTCTTGATGCAGATGTTAGGATAGACAAACAAGGTATAACAAGGCTGATATCGCAATATAATAAGGACAAATCAGTAATTTCGGTACAGCCATACCATAAAATGGTAAAAGCATATGAGCAGCTATCTTTCTTTTTTAATATTGTAGCTATAGGTGGCAATGGAGCCGCGTATGCATTCAAAGAAGGATCAGCTGGCCTGTTCGGTCCGGTAATCCTAATAAGCAGAAAAGACTATATTGCTTCAGGAGGACATAGCGCAGCGAAAGAGTTTATCCTTGAGGATTTAGCTATAGGTCAGGTATTAAGAGCTAGGGGTATTAAATATAATCTATATGTAGGTGAAAAAGATATATCATTTAGGATGTACAGTCAGAATGTGTTACAGATTATTGAAGGATGGACAAAGAATTATGCATCAGGTGCTTCTATGGCAAAACCTGCTGTATTTTTAATGACATTTTTATGGGTTACATCACTATGTGCAACAGCAGTAAACTTTATAACCTCGTGGGTGTTCTTTGAACCGGTAAAAATAATTGTTTTTTCCGCTTTTTATATAATCTGGGTTTTTGAATTAATACGTGTTTCAAAAAAAATAGGTAACTTCAGTGTTTTGACCTGCATATTTTACCCAGTATTCATGTTGTTTTTTGTGATGGTATTCTTGTTTTCCGTATTTAAAAAAATATTTAAGATAAGAGTAACATGGAAAGGAAGGAAAATTTAATGCGTATATTAATATTGCCTGAAATATGGACAATTCTTTTATGCATCCCCCTATGGTTCTTTTTTCATTCCTTATCAGCGTATATTTGTTTAAAGATACCAGACAAATACCTTAACCCAAACAGCTATCTTTTCAAAACAAGAAAGTGGGAGAATAACGGGTTAATATACGAAAAGATTTTTAAAGTAAGAAAGTGGAAAAAGTATCTGCCTGACGGGGGAGCAATGTTTAAAAGCGGCTACAGTAAGAGATATCTTAAGGACTATTCAGAAGCTTCTTTGGAAAAATTCGCCGTTGAGACATGTAGAGCAGAATTAACACATGTATTAGCAATTCTTCCTTTCTGGGTTTTCGGATTCATTGCCCCACCAATCATTATCTTATATATGCTAATTTATGCTTTAGCTGCAAATCTTCCATGTATTATTACACAAAGATATAACAGACCAAGAATATTAACGTTTGCAAATAAGATTAAAGAGAAAAACACATAACAGTATAGTATAATTTAATATAACTAAATTATTAAAGGCAGATTCATGAGTTTCAATTCATTACCTTATTTAATATTCATTATATGTGTATGCTTGCTGCATTATCTGGTCAGACCTAAATACAGGAATACTATTCTTCTTGCTGCAAGTTATTTTTTCTATGTGTACATTGATCCAAGATATTCAATATTTCTTATATTTTCCACAGTAATGAGTTATTTGTTTGCCAGGACAATGCAAAAAGATACTCAGAAAAGAAAAAAATTCTGGCTTATCATTTCTATAACAGTAAGCTTGGGACTATTAGTTGCAGTTAAATATTTAGGGTTTCTGACTTCAAGCATTTCAGGGCTTCTTGCTAATTTACAATTACCTGTGCTGCCTAATTTAAATATTATTGTACCAATCGGAATATCTTTTTACAGCTTTACTGTTACAGGATATCTTATTGATGTGTATAGAAATAAGGTAACAGCAGAAAAAAATATAATAGATTACGCTTTATTTGTTTCATTCTTTCCACAATTGCTTTCAGGTCCTATAGAAAGAGCATCAAATATGCTTTTTCAGTACAAAAAAACCAGGAAATTTAGTTTCGATAATTTTAAGACAGGAATGTTAAGATATTTATGGGGATTATTTAAGAAAATGATTATAGCAGATCAACTTGCTATAATGGTTAATAACACATATTCTGTGTTACCAGACAGCCCATCACTAAACGTTGTTCTAGTAATTATTGTTTATTCATTACAAATCTATATAGACTTTTCCGCATATTCAGATATGGCTCTAGGTTCTGCGAAGATTCTTGGCCTAGATATAATGGAAAACTTCGATAGTCCGTATCTATCATCATCTGTAAGAGGCTTTTGGCGAAGATGGCACATATCTCTTACTTCATGGTTTAAAGATTATTTATATATTCCATTAGGAGGAAGCCGCTGTTCAAAAATAAGGCATTTGATAAACATATTTATAGTATTTGCTATTAGTGGGTTATGGCATGGCGCATCTTTAACATTCCTTATTTGGGGAATAATAAACGGGATTTATT
>Ga0265294_10002390_pt1 | contig 24663 bp, 27 predicted proteins | sample MunlanPumphouse3_FD_192504 | JGI IMG/M metagenome (GOLD analysis project Ga0265294, IMG submission 192504) | Groundwater microbial communities from a municipal landfill in Southern Ontario, Canada - Pumphouse #3 | ecosystem: Environmental > Aquatic > Deep subsurface > Groundwater | place... | reverse complement strand
TACTGTCGCAGCTTTATACCCAAGTAAAGCAATAACTGCGATCATAAAACCTAAAAACATACTACCAGTATCTCCCATAAAAATTGAGGCTGGATTAAAATTATAAACTAAAAAACCTAATGTCGATCCTAACATCAATAAACATAATATGGTATCTAGCCCGCCGATCCGATTTAAAATAAATGCAATTATTGCAATTGTTGCAAAATAAATTGTACTAACACCAGCTGCAAGGCCATCTAGGCCATCGATAAAATTAATTGCATTAATAATAGCGGTAATAAAAATTATTGTCAAAGGATAGCTCCAAGCTTCAAAACTTAAATTTATTCCAAAAGCGCTTATTTCTGTTAAAGAAATATTTCCATATAATACTACTACTGAGGACGCTAAAATTTGGATAATAAATTTGTATCTAGCTTTTATTGGCTTTATATCATCAAATATGCTTAATAAAATAATTATAAAACTTCCTATTAAAATTGACAACATTTGAACATTATGCTCCGCAAAAAATATATAACCTGTTAGAAAAGCAAGAAATATTGCCAGCCCGCCTAGCCTTGGAATTGGCTTTTTATGAACCTTTCTTTCATCAGGTACATCGACTGCTCCTACATGTAGAGCGGTTTTTTTTATGATTGGTACTAATAGTAAACTAGCAAAAAATGTAACTCCAATTATTAGTAAAATATGGTGACCATTAACAGTCCACTCCATGAAATCACTTCCCTAGGTATTATTATACCTCATAAAACCATAAAAATATAAAAAAAGTAATTCAATACATTTAATTGACTATTTTGTTTTGGCTTACTTTGCTAATTAAAATCTAGTAATAATTATAAATTCAACTAAATAAGACATCAATTTATTAATGCCTTATAACTTCTTTAGCAGGCACTCCTACTACTGTAGTATTATCTTTTACTTCTTCTAATACAACCGCATTAGCCCCTATTTTAACATTATTACCAATAAGTATTGGTCCTAGTACTTTAGCACCAGATCCTACCATAACATTATTGCCAAGGGTAGGATGTCTTTTATCTTTATCTTTACCAGTACCACCTAAAGTGACATTATGATAAATAGTGCAGTCATCACCCACTTCTGCAGTTTCTCCTATTACGATTCCCATTCCATGATCAATAAATAATCTTTTGCCGATTTTGGCCCCTGGATGTATTTCAATTCCAGTAAAAAATCTTGCTAACTGAGATAATAACCTGGCTAAGAAATAAAAATGTATTTTATAAAAAAAATGTGCTAGTCTATGCCAAATAAGAATATGAAATCCTGGATATAAAAATATTACATATAAAATATTTTTAGCCGCAGGATCTTTTATTTGGATATTTTTAGCATCATCTATTAATTTTTTTAACATAACTCCCCCTATAATTGAATATTCAATTATATATAATATGAATTATGTTAAGTTTTGTCTATTATAAAGGTTTAATACTTTATATCAATTAAATATAACCCCTGTGCTGGAGCATTACTATAATGATAAATATTCTTTCTTTTAATTAACATTTCTTTTAAAGCTATTGGTTTTATTTTTTCTTCCCCTACCATAATTAAGGCTCCAACTAAATTCCTAACCATATATTGGTAAAAACTTTGTCCTTCAAAAGTTATAATTAAAATATTATTTTTCTTTTTTATTTTTATTGAAAATAAAGCTGTATTATAATGATTTCTTTTGCCACAAACATAAGCTTCAAAAGAATGATAACCCAATAAATATTTAGCTCCCTGTTTCATTTTATTAATATTTAGAGAGTGATTATAATTATAAATATAATCATCGATTAATGGATCAAATGGGCCAATATTTAATCTATATTCATATGTTTTTCTTTTAACTTTAAATCTTGAATGAAAATTATTGTTAACAACCTGGCAGTAATTAACAAATATTCCTTTATCAATAATAGAATTAATTGCTTTAGTAAGTGATTTAGGACTAATATCAATATCTAAATCAAAATGAATAATCTGTTTATAAGCATGAACTCCTCGATCAGTTCTTCCCGCACCTTTTATAGAGGTTGGCTTTTTATTAATTTTACTTATTGCTTTTTCTAGTTCTCCTTGAACTGTTTTTTTATCTTTTAATTTTTGAAATCCATAATATTTACTTCCATCATATCTTACACCAGCTAAAAACCGCATCATTAATAAACACTCCTATATATATCTTTTAACAATTCTTTACCATCTAATGTATAATCAAGACCAGCACCTTTTTTATTAGCTAAATCAATAAACTTAATAATTTCAGGCTTAGGTAATAATCCACTAGCAATAGCGGGTATTATTTCTCCTTGATATTTAATAATATTATTTTTCATAATAATTATTGTTTTAGTTATTTTATTTAAAAACAGTGGATTATTACTTAAAACAACTATTTTAATTTTTCTTTCAATATTAATATTTTTTAAAAACTTAACTATTGTATTTAAATATTTTTCATTAATACCTATTTCAAAATTTTTTAAAATAATTAATTCAGGATTTATCTCAATTGTTTTTATTAAAGTTAATATTTTTAACTCTGTTTGAGATAAATTTTTAATTTTTTTATTTACTATATCTTTATTTAAAGAAAAGTTTTCAATTAAATATGTTTCTTTACCTAGACACTTTTTAACTGTTTGGTTAAAATTTGTGTTTATTTTATCTGGTTTGTTTACCAATGATAATAAATCAGAATATTCACCTATAAGCCCAATTATATTTTTATTTTTAAAATAATTATTTTCTATTTTTCTAACAAACATTACTTCCATATAGCCCTCACTAAGGTTTTATTACTATAATATTTTTTATTTAATAAATTATAATAATTTAAACCACTACTAAGAGAAATTACAAAAGGAAGTTCAAAACCTATTTCTAATAAAAGTTTTTCTTTTTCCAATATTTTCTTAGTAGTATCATATTCTTTAACTTGATAATCATCTAAAACTATTATATCACTACCTAATAATAATTCTTCAGACGTTGAGGTTATATTTATAATGCTGATATTATTGTTTTTAGCGTATTTTATAATTTTTAACTTCATCTCTAATGGTAAATATGAAAGTAGTGTATCTATACCTAAAATCCGCGGATTTAAGATAAGTAACGATAATATTTTTATTAATGCTTTTTCACTTATTGTTAAATATTCTATCTTTGTCTCAAGAATCTCACTTAATTTAAAAAAAATATCAAAAGCTTTAATGTTATCATAAGCAGTACTCACTTCAACATTTAAGATTTTTTGATAAAATAAAAGTTCTTCATTTACATATTCAGTATTAAATTTTAGATCATTTAAGCAAGCAGCTAGATTCTTCTTTTTAAAATCAGTAGTATATGATGATAATGGCTTATTATCAATATAAACACTATTACTTGGAACTTTATTAATCAACATTTTTAAAAGAGTTGTTTTACCAGATGAAACACTTCCTATAATATTAATAAAAGGTTCTAACCTTATTTTTAAATTCAAATGTTTAAATTCTAATATTTCCATAATTCCCCCAAATATATATTATTTTTTATTATTTTTTTTTAGACTATCTCTTATTTCTGTTAAAAGAATAACTTCTTCAGACTTAACTTCTTCTTTTATATCTTCTTCAGTTTTACGAAATTTATTAATTATTTTTATAAACATAAAAATACAGAATGCAACAATTAAGAAATCTATTATATTTTGAAGAAACATCCCATAATTTATATTAGCTTCTTTCCAAGTAATAGAATAACTAGTAAAGTCGATTCCACCTGTTATAACTCCAAAGAACGGCATTATTATATCAGCAACAAGAGATGAAACAATTTTACTAAACGCAGCCCCAATAATAACACCAACTGCTAAATCTAAAACATTTCCCTTAGAAATAAATTCTTTAAATTCCTTAATCATAATATACCTCTCATAATTATATTCTAACACTTAAAAAGTCTTTTCACTAGTGAAAAGACAATAATTTTATCAGTTTTAGTTATAAAGTTTATACTTTATTGATTTTTTTGTAACTCAAATAGTTTTTCTTGAGTTACAAACTTGAAGTTATCAGAATTTATTTTACCTTCAGTTTTTGTTAAAACTTCAAATTCATCTTTTGGATTTTTTATATTATATTGCTCTAATAAATTATAATAATCAACTCTATTTTCCTGAGGTAGTCTATCTTTTATATTCTGAAAAAGAAATTTACTTTTATAAAAAGTATTAATATCAAAAAAGCCAGGAAACAATCCTTTTTCTGAAAAAAGTTGTAAATCATTTAGTTCGAAATTAGTATATTTAAAAGTATAATAATCTTGTTCTTTTATTAACTCTCCAATTACGTTTGTATTAGAACCTTCATTATGCCATATTAAAATCAATTTATTCATATTTCCTCCACAATATTTAATATATAATCTCTTCTTATTATTATATATTTTATTATATTTTTTTTATGCTCTTTAGTACAAAAAATATCAGGAACTTTATTTACTATATCATGAATTACTTCATTAGTTAATTTAGTTAAATGCGTTATATCACTAATTAAATATTGTCTTTCTTGACTTTCAAAACTACTTAATAATAATCTTAAAAAGTCAAAATGAGTCGTTTTTTTATTATTTATCATTATTTTAGAAATAGATTTTCTACAATAATTTTCAAAATCTTTTCGTTTTATGTTTTGTAGAGATTGTTCATTCCGAGCAGAATGTAATAAACATGCTGAATTATCATACATCGGTAATAATAAATACTCGTTGTTTTCTTTAGCAATACCCCAATTTTCATAATGTCGATCACTTTCTCCTGTTAGAGCATCCATAATCATCATTTTATTAAAATTTCTAATTAATTTATAACTATTGGAACTATAATGATAAAGAATATTTAAGATATCTTCATAATGATAATCATTATCAATACCGTGTTTTGAATCTCTTTTTATAATCTCAGGTTTGTGAATCGTATACAACGCTTTACCAGAGAACGTATTTACTCCTGCTTTGTTAAAATCATAACTTGATAGCCAGTTAAAGGAATTCGAATCTATCACAAAGTCTATGTGTACACAATTAAATCCAAGAAATAAAGCTATTTCAGAAAAAAATTTTTCGGAAACATTATGCGAATTTCTTTCATCTTCTACATTAAAACTTCCATCTGGCATTTCTTTGTAAACATTCATTTTAACAAGCGCTCTCTTGCCATTTACATTTTCAAAAGATTTTTTCTTAGTCCCTAAATTTTCTGGTAAATCACCTTTTGGATCCATATTTATAATTGGATATTTTTTCATATATCTTTATAATAATTAAAAATGTCACTATGACTTATAGGAGCCTCGCATATTCCATGTTCATCTTTATTTGCGTGATATACTTTATACCAAGGACTATTATCTTCATGTGATTTTTCAACTAATTTCCAAACTTCTACTTTAGCAAGTTTTTTTAATACCTCATCAATCGTCGATAATATTTGTTGATTAAAACTTAGTTTTATCTTTTCCACTTCATTTATATTTGGATAAATAATACCAAATTTAAAATAATCATATACAGATAAAAGTACAGGCCCATGACGCCATGCTAAAAATTCCTCTTTAAAAATAGGTTTACCATTTGTTTTATTTAAATTTTCGATATTAATAAAGTAAAGTAATTTAAGTAATTTTAAATTAGTTATATCTATTTTATTATTATTACAATAATCAATAACAAGATTAGCTATTTTGATAGTATCTATATTAGACTTTTCAATAATATCTTTAAAAATTGCTTCTAAATTCATTCTTATCACCCCAATGTATTAATTATAATAACATATTTTGGATAATTAATACATTAAATTTATTTTCCTTTTTTTGGTTGGAATAACCATTTTTAATTTACTTGCGTTATATTTTCTATAGCTCTTTCTAACTGAATATCATTTTCATCAGTCAATATTTCGCCTTCTTCTAAAGTAAGCTCTACATTAATATCAGGAGCTAGTCCTACTCCATCAATACAATCTCCAGCTGGGGTTAGCCATTTTGCAGTTGTATATTTAATCATTGATTTATCATTAATATTTGAAGTTTGTTGAACTAATCCTTTACCATAAGTAGTCGTACCTATTAGGGTTGCTCCATAGCTATATTTTAAAGCTGCAGCTAGTACTTCTGATGCAGATGCTGATGATTTATTAATTAAAATTCCTACTTTATAATCTTTTTGTTCTTTAGTTTCATCTTTATAATTTTTAGTATCTAAATTACTTTGAAGTGAGTAAATTACTTTACCCTCTTCTAAAAAGATTGAGGCAATATCAGTGCTTCCTTTTAAATATCCACCAGTATTATTACGAACATCAATTATTAAACTAGTTATACCATCTTCTTCAAGATGCTTTAGTTTTAGAGCAAACTGCTTTCCAACTGTATCAGAGAATCTGGTTATTCTAATATAGCCAACTTTTTGCTCATTTTTTTCATAAATATTAGCAGTTATTACCGGAATATATAATGTCTTTTTTTCAAGATTAAAAGATAACTCAATTTCTCCTCGCAAGACTACAACGGTTACGTTTTTATTATCTTTAATAATTGCAACTGCTTCTTCTGCAGTTTTTTCTGTGACATCAACATTATTTATACTCTTGATAATATCGCCAACCATTAAGCCAGCTTCAAAGGCTGGAGTATCTTCAAAAACTGAAACAACTTCAATGTTTCCATTTTCTCTTTTGGTTATCTCTACACCAATACCTTCATATTCACCCTTTAAAGATTCTAAAAGTAAATCTTTACTATTTTCGTCTAAATATGTTGTATAAGGATCATCTAAATAATTAACCATTCCATTAATTGCCGCATTTACTAAACCTTTTTCGTCTACTTCTTTGTAATATTCAGTAATTATAGAATTATATGTACTAATAAACTCTCCTAAGTTTTCGTTATTAGTAACTGCTGAACAAGATTTAACTTTATTATTTGTAAAAAGAGCATACCCAGTTGTTGCACTCATCACTACTGAAGTTATTAATGCAATTATAATAACTTCCCACAATTCAAATGTTGGCTTTGTTTTCTTCATTTTTATCATCTCTATCTAATAATATCATATTTTGAAAAATTAAAATATAACAAATAGAAAAAAGGCATTAACTTAACAGAATACCAAACACATTACATAGGCAATTTAACAAAGTCTCAGCTTTCTGTCTAAACTTATTTCTTTGAAAAATGTTACAAAACGTAACGGTTTTGATAAATATATCTATAAATATGTATACATTTTATTAAAAAGTGATATACTATAAGTAGGGAAGAGGTTATTTTATGATTAAATATATAAAATTAAAAAATTATAAATCACTAACTAATTTAGAAGTAGATTTTATGAGAACAAGAAACCGTCCTAAAGATTTAATATTAATCTATGGTGAAAACGGAGCTGGAAAATCTAATTTTGCTACTGCATTTTATACGCTTTACGAAACAACTCGCACAATGTCATCTAGTGAAATGCTAAAAGATATAATGAAACAATTTAATAATTCTGATGATAATCATATTTCAAAGCATATAAACGATTATTTTAAATACCTAAAAGAAAGCTATAAGGGCATAGAAGAAATTATAGCTAATTATAAGACTATTGATTCAAAAGAAAATATGGTCTTAGAATTTGGCTTTAAAATTAATAATAAAGATGCCGTTTATAAAATTGAAATGAACGATAATGAAATAGTAAATGAAAGTTTAGACTATGCCATTAATACAAATAAAACTTTTTGTTTTAAACTATCTAAAGGTAATAAAATAACAATTAATGATAATTTATTTACTGACAAGAATTTCTTTTCAGAATTTTATCTTATTTTAGAAAAATATTGGGGAAAACATTCTTTTCTTTCAATACTATCTTTTGAAATAGAAGATAAGAAAAAAGATTATGTTAAAGAAAGAACTTCAGAATCTTTATTTAATTTTTTAACTTATATTCAGGAAATATGTACAATCGCCAAAATTGGAAATAAAAAAAGGTTTGAAACAACTGGTTTAAAATATCTTACTAACCTTGAAGAAGGGGAAATCACTATTAAACAAGAAAAAGATCTTAACCAAGCCGAATCACTATTAAATGAATTTTTCACAAATTTATACTCAGATATTAAAGGAGTATATTATCAAAGAGAGTATGAAGAAAATAAAATAAAATATAAATTATATTTTAAAAAATTAATTTATGATAATTTAATTGATATTAATTTTGAATTGGAATCAACCGGTACTCAAAACATTTTAAAAATTTTTCCTTGTTTACTTGTTGCATGTGCAGGGCAAACTGTTATTATTGATGAACTAGATTTTGGCATTCACGATATCTTGGTAGAACAGATTTTAAATAGCATTAAAAATTGTATTAAAGGGCAATTAATTATTACTACTCATAACACTTTACTTTTAGAAACAGATATTCCTAAAAATTCTATCTATGTTTTTAATATTGATAACTTGGGTAATAAATTATTACTGCCAATCACTGATTTTAAAGGAAGAATTCAAAATAATTTAAATGTCAGAAATCAATATTTAAAGGGAATGTATGGAGGTATTCCTTTTGCAAGCAATATAGATTTTAATGAACTAATAGACAGTTTAGATTAGAATAGAGGTTTTATGAGAATTAAATTAAATTATTTAAAAGCTATTGTTTTTGTTCACGGAAAATCAGAACTTCAAATATTTAACTTTATTAGATCAAGATTAAGACTAAAAATCGATGTTGTTAGTAAAAAGAAAGGTGAATGCAGCATTCAAATTACAAGTGTTATGAACATCTTAAATAACGCTGTATTTAAAAATCAAAAAAGTTTTTTACAAAAATATCCGGATGTAGAAATTGATAAATGAAAATCGTTAACAGTTTTAAAATATTTATTATTATGGATACAGATGACTGCACTCTAGAATAAAAAGAATCTTATTTAAATAAAACGATGTTTTTAAATCACTGGGCATATGAATATATATGCCAATTCGCCAAAACTAGAACCTGTTTTAGAAAGTGCAGGGATTAAATGTGAAAAGAAAAAAGATTATGTAAAAATATTCCCCAGTGATGAAAAATATAAACATTATAATCATATTGATTTAGAAAATTTCATGAATAAACTAATACTATGTCATGATACCAATTTAGATGAATTTATAAAATTTTGTTTAGATTTGAATGAAAAAAGGCATTAACTTAACACCTTTTCAATTTCACTTATTTTTTCATAATATTTAGATACTTTACCATCTTTAATTAATATTAAAGCATAATCTTTAATCTTTACTTCTGATGATTTAGTTGGTTTTTTATTTGCTTCTTCACTTAATACGAAGTTATTAAACTTTTTTGCTAAGTCAACATAATAAATCTTTTGATGATTTTCTTTTGCTTCGTATGTTGCTAAAAGATTATCAAACGTATAAGCATTATCATCATCGTTTTTATAAGCAAAAATATAATATTCCTTATATGGTCTAGTAAATATTGTTCCGATTGTTATTTCTTTATAATTAATGACAGCCTCGGTTATATCATCTTTATTTTTCTTATTATTTAGCGAATCAGATAAAAAATATAATCCAAGTGAAACCACAATTATAATTAAAGTAATTATAATTAAAGTTTTTATTTCTTTAGTATCCTCGCTTGCACGGCTTTTTAATTTTTTGTTTTTCATCTTTTTCATCTTTTAACCACCTAGCAAGTATTTTATCACAAGAGTTAAAAAGAAGCAATAAAATTGCTTCTTAAAAAAACTATAATTCTTTGCTATTAAATGACTTTTGTTTAAAATCCCATTTATCATAATCACCAGAGTATCCACAAACACCACATCGTGGTGAATTAGTAATTGGTAATAGATATACTTCATCATTACACTTAATCTTGCACTCTTCACAAAAAAATGCATCTCCAAAGCAATCACAATAGACAGCTGGTTTACCACAATGATTACATAAAAATTCTTCTGGCACATTTCGCCCAATTAAACATATCTTTTCCCTTTGTCTTAGTCTAAATATTTCATCAATTACTGTAAGAATTATTTTTGTTGTCGAGCCAAAATCATAATGATATTCTACCTTTTCACCAAGAGAAAACATAACAATTTTAGTTTTTTTACTAATTTCTTGATTATTTATTGTAAATGCACTTAAATGCTGGCAACATTCACACCAAATGTCTCTTAGAAAATCATCCACTTCTGTTAAATTAGCATGTATTGATATACTAGAATATAACCAATAACTTTTATTATAATAACCTTCTGCTTTTATTAAATAACATTTTTCATCACCTGAATTATGTTCTTTATAAATATGGTTTTTCATTGTTGTTTTAGTAAAAGTTTTACCACAAATAAAACAATTACCAATAAGTACTTTTTTCTTCATTTTTTATAAACTCCTTTTAAAATCCTTTCAATTACATATAATATATCATTTTTAAATACTTATCAATATAATCCTAAAATTAACTTTATGGAAGTTGGTATTAAGTAAAAAAAGCTCTCCACTAAAATTGGAGAGCCGAAATATTACTTCTCAATAGTCCTATATTATATTAAAGTAGGATTGTATCGAAAACAGTAATCATGCACTAAGTAATACTCGTGTGCATATTTTTATACTGTGTCATTTTTATTAATTTAAGCTACCTGTTATTTCCATTTCTGATTCTAAAGCTATATGATTTAAACTCATGCCAACTACAAATATATAGCTTAATATATATATCCATAACATTAAAACAGCTATATTAGACAATCCTGCATAGAAGATATCATAACTAGCAAAGTTGTTTATCCAGTAACTATAGACATATGTGGCAATTACCCAGCCAAATGTTGAAAATATTGCCCCAATATTTACTCCAGAAGTAGGAACTGGTTTATCTGGTGATATGGTATAAATAATTTTTAAAAACGTAAAAATTATCAACCATGATATTGGTCCTTGCACAACTTCTAAAACACTTGCAATTGTAGACTTAATATTAAAATAGTCAATTGCATCCATAATTTTAGAACCAAAAGCTGGAAATAACATCACAAATAGGATTAAAATAACGATTACAAAAGTAAGTAAAACGGCTTTAAATCTTCTTCTTATCCAAGAGGTTTGTTTAATATTATAAATTTCATTACTAGCTACAATAATTGAATCTGCCCCATTAGATGCTACATAAAACATAACTCCAAACATTATTAATAATTTTAAATCAATTGGATTACCACTAATTATCGGCTCGATTAACTCAATAATACTTTTATTAAAATTTGCTTCTAATAAATTCATTACTGAATCCACCGATATATTAAAGAAGCTTGCTCCATAACCAATTAAAGTAATAATTGGCACAAGTGAAAGAATAACAAAGAATGCTAGTTGACCAGGTAAAACAGCCATTTCTGGTTTCCCCATGATATTCCAGACATTTAAAAAGAATTTTTTACTTTTTAAATAGGCTTTATTTTTCTTTTGCTTCATTTTTAACCCCAAGGTTTTCTTTGTTTTCACGCATTTGAATTGTTGCCTCAGCAAGAGCATCATCAATTAACTTTAAATCATCCACAATCATGCTAAAACCAAATGCAGCACCATGTTCATGTGGTAAATGTTTAAACTCTCTTACTAGTTTTTTCATATAATTTAAAACTTGTTTTTCACTGTAACCAACTAAGTAAATCATAAACTCATTACCGTCAGTCCTCATTATTTCAGAATTATCAAGTTGAGTCTTAATTAATATATTAGCTGCGGCTTTAATTTGCTTATCGCCCTCATCAGGCCCATAAGTATCATTTAAAAACTTAACTTTATTTAAATCAATTACAATAATTCCTTGTGGATAAATAGTATTTTGATTCCAAACATTTTTCTTTTCATTTAAATAATTACGATTCTTTAAAGAAGTAAGAAGATCTACAAACTTTAATTTCTCATCTTTTTTAATCTTCGTGTTTAAAATTATTTTATTTTTAGTGTAATGAATTGTTGTTAAAATAATTGTTCCTAATCCAATTACAAGTAGTGTATATTTAGCAATATTAGCAATAATATTACCACTATAGTCAGCTGATTTATAACTAATTAATCCTTGATTTATTAAACTTTTTTGATCTAAGCTTGTAACATATGTACTAAATAGTTTATAGAAAGCATCAGTATTATTAATATACTCAAAGCTATAATTTTGACTAGTAAATCCGGTATATACTATGCTATAATCTTTTATTTCTTGATTAACATAATAATTATAAGTATTTGCATCTATTGCAATTGTTTTTTTATTTTTTACGGCTTTAAATAATTCTTTTTCACTAGCAACTACTTCAAGGTTAGCCTCAGGAATTGTATTTAAATAACTATATAGTTTACTGTTTTCAAGTACAGTTATTTTTTCAAAGCTGGCTTCTTTAATATCAGCTAAATATAATTCTTTTTCAAGTGGGCTAATGATATAATATATATTATTCAAATTAGTATATATATTATTTTTACCTATTTCTATATTTGTATCAACAAACATTAAATCTAGTTTATTATCATTAAAGCCTTTTACTAACTTTTCTGGTGTTTTATATTTATTATAAGTAAACTCTACTCCGCTAAACTTACTAAAGTCATTTAAATAAGCCATCGCTATGCCTCCATAGTTAGAACTTGCTAGAGTTTGATAAGGACTACTTGGAACAAATCCATAAATATAATTTTTATTAGTGAGTGTATCGGTTTCGGCTTGAGTTAATCCTAATTTTTCAACATATAAATTATATAAATAATCGTAATATATTTCTTCATAATCATTTTCAATCCAAAAATTATAGTATTTAGTCAAAATAGAATTTAAAACTTCATCACTACCCAATCTTAAATAATAATTTAAATTTAAATCACTAAAGTGATAAATTATCTTATAATTATTGGCAAGAATTACATCTAAATACTCTGTTTTAGGAACAATTGAATACTTTACAGCATCACTGTTTAAACCTTCTATTAATTCTTCTCTTGTCTCATAAGTTGTATAAACCATTGAATCTGAATAAATATTTGAAATTCTTGTCAAAATAGTAGCCGATACTCCAATCGTACTTCCGGCAATATCACTGTAATCAGTAATTACTTCTTCATTCTTACCAATTAAAATATAATGATCTTTGTAAATTGGAAGATCACTACTAGTAATATCTTTTGAAGCAACAAAGCCAAGTTCAAGTGAATCATTTAATGTATCTATTGGAACTTCATTAAAAGAAACCAAATGTTTTTTTTCAAAATCTTCTAAAAAATCAAAAAAAACTCCAACCCCTTTATATCCAAATACATTTAAATCATTAGGGACATTAATATTAATAACAGTTGATTTATTATTATCAAGCCACTGTTTTTCTTGAATATTTAATTTATTAACATCATAATAAAACTTATAGAAGATAGTTAGAGATATTATTATTAAGATTAAAATTATTATAATAGCAATTATTTTGCTTTTCTTCTTTTTCATCATAGTCTCCTACTCACTATAGTTTGTCCAAGAGATAATAGTATTATCACTTTTTTTATAACCCATTACTGTAAACGGTACTTCTTCTTCACTACCTGTTTTATTTATAGAATAAGAAATATCATAAAAAGCTTTTTCATCTTCGGTAAAGAATTCTAAACTTTTAATTGCTATGTTTTTAGCATCATCAAGCTTACCATCAATTAAATAAATATTGATATATATTAATTTACCTTTAATTCTACTTGTTACTTTTTCAACTTTCTCATCTTCTTTAATAGTATCTTCTAGTTCAGTAAGACGCGTTTTTTCTATTTTAACAGTCTCAATCCCATTTAATCTATTACCATATAAATCACCTTGATTTTGGGTTAAAATAATATAACCAAAAACTACTCCAATTACAGCAATACAAAATATTGCTACTCCCATAAGAATTACAAAGATTCGATTGTTTTTATAAAACTTTTTGAATTTTTTCATATATTTAGCTCCCTTAAGTAATTTTATTATACTATATTAAGATTTATAATTCAATTTAGAATTTTTCCCAAAAATAAAAAAGATAAACAATTTTTTTATATTTATCTTTAAACTAATCAATTCTTTCAATCAACAGTTTTTTATAATCTTCTTCACTTAATGTACATTTTATAAAAAGATTAAACTCAGACCGAGTAATCTTCATTTGTTTTGCCATTGTATTTAACATTATATCATCCGTTTCTTTATGTCCGTGGCTTGTATGAGTATCAATTCCTGTCTTTTTTCCATTTATAATCAATAAATATTTTTTGTGTTTTTATTGCCACTATAATTTCACACTTTCTAGGAGGTGTTTTTTAATAATTTGAGCTCTTTTTGTTAAATTTTCATCTTTTTCAACAGCATATAACTCCCATTGAATTAAAAATTCTTCATACATATTTTGTTCAGCATCTTCAAATTTTTTACCACTAGAAATAATATTTAAATCTTTATTAGTGAAATAATATCCATCGTTTGTTTGTTCTACAAGAAAAATTGTATCTTTTAATAAAAATACTGGTTTACCATCTATAATAATTGATTTATAGCTAGTATAATATTCATTTTTCATATTTTCTAAATTCCCTTCGGTCTTAGTCAATACTTCTTTTATATTATATTCAGTATTTTGTCTTTTAGTCATTCTATAAATACTCAAAGATATTACCTCTAAACTTTTGTATTTAGGAGCATTACAGATAGTAATTTGATTATTTATTTGGTCAAATTCGGTAACGCTATCGGTAGTATAAGTTGGATTGTAACATAATTCAAACATACCATCACCTCCAATATTTTTTGAATTATTATTTACTTAACCAATTGTCTACATTATTAATAAAGTTAATTGCAAATTTATAATCAACTTCATGTATGTTTTCAATTAAGGTATTTAAATCATAACTAACAAATACATTATTTGATATTGACTTGTTAGTATTAAACCTTTGCCAAAAATTTACTGTTAATTCATCAATCGTGATTTTGTTATACCAACCAAGTTGAAACTCTTCAGCCTTTATAATTTCTGGGTCTTTAAACTTATCACTTTTAAATTTTAAAACATCTGATTCAGGCATAAGTGTGTTGTTAACATAGCCAATTCTAGAAAAATTTAACTGAAAAACATTAATTACATTAAAAATTTTCTTTATTATTTCTTTTTTTTCTTTTCTTTTATCGTTAAATAAAGTCAAAACAAAATTGTTAAAAGTTAACGTTAATTTAATATCCGAAGATTGATCGAAAACCACAACAGGAATTCCGCTCCCCTCTTGGTTTGGCCCTATATCAAACGGTAATATAATTGGTTGTTTTAACTCCGGCAGTTTTTCCAAAAAAGCATTTGCGACTCTTGTTGGGTCATAAATAATTCTTTCTGGGAAAAACAGCGCAATCTGAATATGTTCATTCATAAAATAATTCCTCCTTTTCACACATAACGGCTTCCGTTTGAAAACATTATACCAAATCGCTGACGCAAAATCTATAATCAGTAAAAAAAATTTTTACTGATTTTTAATAAAATTGATTTAAACACTTCACAAAAAAACACATGAGCGGTAGTATATGTAACTATCAAACGAAACAAAACTTTCGCTCATGTGTTATTTATATTATACACATTTTTATAAAAAGAAGAAAATAAAAAAGATACTTTCCCCTATATCCGCAATTAGGTACAATAAATTTATAACACATTTTAAGCTTGCTTAAAATGTGCCGTAAATTTCTAGACATTATATCATGTTCTAATATTTTTTTTGTTTTTTAAATTAATTTTGATTCAAAAAGTTCTTCATTCCAGATAGGAATATTTAGTTTAACAGCTTTTTCGTATTTAGAACCGGCATTTTCTCCAACTATCACAATGTCTGTGTTTTTAGATACAGTAGTTGTCCAAATACCACCATTTTGTTCAATTAATTTTTGAATTTCTTCTCGGGTATAATTTTTTAAACTGCCAGTTACAACAATTTTTTTATTTAAAAAGTTGACATTTTCTTTAATATTACCACCAATATAACTTGTATTAACTCCTAATTTTTTTAAATTATTTATTATTTCTATGTTTTCAGCAGAAATAAAATAGTCATATAAATTTTGAATAAGAATTGGTCCAATATCAGGAATATTTATCTCTTTACATAGTGATGTTTCTATTAATTTATCAATATTTTGATACTTTTTAGCAAGTGTTTTAGCTGTTTTTTCGCCAATTCCTTTAATGCCTAAACCAAATAATAGTCTTTCTAGGGAGTTTTGTTTTGATCTTTCAATTGAGTCTAAAAGATTTTGAATACTTTTATCCCCAAAACCTTCTAATTCGATTAATTCTTCTTTTTGATTTTCAATTTTATAAATATCAACAAAGTTTTTTATAATATCTAGATTATAAAAATCTTCGATTATTCTTTCACCTAAACCCTCTAAATTCATTGCTTTGCGACTCGCAAAATGAATCAAAGACTCTATATTACGAGCAGGACATAAATCACTAGGGCACATTAAATCAATTTCTGATTTCGACTTAATTAAACTAGTATTACATATCGGACAAACTTCTGGCATTTTAAATTCTTGCTCCCTACCAGTACGTTTATTTTTTAAAGATTTAACAACTTCAGGAATAACATCGCCAGCTTTTCTAATAATTATCTTATCACCAATTTTTAAATTTCTTTCTCTGATAAATTCTTCATTATGAAGAGTTGCTTTTCTAATAGTTGATCCCATCACTTTAACAGGATTAAAAATAGCATTTGGAGTAATAAGGCCGGTTCTGCCAACTGTACAAATAATATTAGTTAGTGTTGTTTCTACTTCTTCAGCAGGAAATTTATATGCTGTTGCCCACTTAGGGTTTTTGGCAGTTGCTCCAAGTTCTTTTTGCATGTATATATCATTTACTTTAATTACTATTCCGTCAATTTCATAATCTAGGCTATCTCTTTTAATCAACCAATCATTAATATAATCCATTACTTCATCAATATTATTTAATAATTGAATATAAGGATTGACCTTAAAACCAAGTCCTTTTAGCACCTTTAATACATCAAAATGAGTCAAACAATCAGTATTTGGATCGTGATAAAAGAAAGCATCTAAATTCCTTTTTTTAGCAACTGTTGCATCAAGCTGGCGAATACTCCCTGCTGCAGCATTCCTGGGATTTTGAAAAAGTGATTCATTATCTTTAGCTCTATCTTCATTTAATTTATTAAAGCTACTTTTTGGCATAAAAATCTCGCCCCTGACTTCTAAATCAATTTCTTTTGTTAAACATTTAGGAATAGTTTTAATAGTTTTAACATTATGAGTAATATCCTCACCTATAAAACCATCGCCTCTAGTCGAGCCTTTTACTAAAACACCTTTTTCATAATTTAGTGAAACAGATACACCATCTATTTTAAGTTCTGCTACATAAGTTGGATTTTTAAAATCTTTTTTTATTTTTTTATCAAAGTTTAAAACATCTGATTCATTAAAAGCATTTGCTAAACTCATCATTGGATTTTGATGAACAACTTTTTGAAAACTTTCAATTACCTCTCCCCCAATTATTTCAGTGGGAGAATCTGCTTGTTTTAAATCAGGACGCATTTCTTCTATTTTTTTCAGCTCACTCATTAAACTATCCCATTCTTGATCACTCATCGTTGGTTTGTCAAGTGTGTAATATTCATAATTTGCCTGATTAATTAAATTTATTAATTCAATATATCTTGCTTCTATAAAGTTTTCCTCCTTAAATATTTATTCCATCTATTGCATTATCATATAACCACTGTTTTAAGTCTGCACTATTATTACTTTCATAATATGTAATTAATTTTTCATAAAATTATGGTTGAAGACTATTTTTAATTGAGATAATGCCTCATTATCTCAGGAGATATTTCTGTCATCTTCAAGTTCTTCTTTGATTTGGCTTGCAATCGGAAATGCAGGCTTCCAATCAGTACCGCCAATGTTAACCGGAACTGTCCGTAAGGTTCCTGCACTATTTACTAAAGTATTCATAACTATTTTATGAATTTGAAAAAGAACCGAAAAATCAAGTTTTAATTCATTATCTAAAATAAATTGCCATGCTCTTTTCAAATTATTAATCGTAATTATTTCACCGGCTGTAAGTCCATTTACTACCCCACCATTATATAAAGCTTGGGTTTGAGGATAACTAACTACTATTCCTTCTAGATTTGCACTTTTCCAAATATAATCAACTATATTTCTTTTGGCAATAGCAATATTGTTTTCTTTTGTTAAGTTAAATTTATCCTCCATACTTAAAAGCCTTTCTAATTTTATTATAACCTAATTATATAACTTTTTTAATACTTTTATGGTTTTTCATAAATTTTTTAGTCTCACTTTTAAATGCTATATCAATTAAATTTCCATCTTCTTTTACAACAACACCTAAACCATGGAAATCATGTTTTACAGCTGTTCCTACTTTTATATCATCATTATCTTCAGTATACATTTCTTCGATAGTCAAAGGTTTAACTTCGTTAAATACCTCATTAGTTTCTATATGTTTAGCATTTATTTCTGATATAAATCTTGATGGCATATTTTGCTGAATTCTACCGTATAAAAGTCTTCTTTTAGCATTAGTTAAATATAATCTTTCTTTTGCTCTAGTAATACCAACATAACAAAGTCTTCTTTCTTCTTCAAGATTACCTTCTCTTAATGACATATCATGAGGAAATAATCCTTCTTCCATTCCAACTAAGAAAACTATTTTAAATTCTAAACCTTTCGCACTATGAAGGGTCATAAGTGTTACTTCATTACCATCGCTCTTATGATTGGAAACATCACTCATTAAAGTTATTTCTTCTAAGAAATCTCCTAAATGAACTGAACCAGTTCTTTCTTCATAAGAAGTACTAATACTTTTAAATTCCTCTAAGTTATCAATTCTTAATTCATCTTCTAAATTTTTAGATTCTTCTAAAGCTTTTTTCATGCCTGAAATTTTAATAACTGAATCAATAAGCTCAGTTAAACTGGAATTTTCACTCACTTTTTTAAGTTTTAGAATAATATCTTTAAATTCTAATTCTTTTCTAGTTGTAAGAGAATCAAACATAGATTGGCTATTATTTAAAGCGGTCGCCTCAAGTGTCTTAATTGCAACTTCACCAATACCTCTTTTAGGAACATTGATAACTCTTCTTAAACTAACCTCATCATTCTCATTATAAATAAGTCTTAAATAAGCAATTAAATCCTTGATTTCTTTTCGATCAATAAAGAAATAACTACCAAACACTTTACAAGGAATACCTTTTCCTAAAAAAACTTCTTCGATAACTCTAGCTTGAGCATTAGTGCGATATAAAACAGCCATTTCACTATATTCAGTACCTTGATTATATAAGTCTTTAATTTCATCTATTACTAAAGATATCTCGTGTTTTTCATCATAACTTCTTAAATATTTAATTTTAAGACCTCCACCTTTTTCTGAATATAGTCTTAAATCTTTTCTTTCTTTATTATGCTTAATTACTTCATTAGCGGCATCTAATATCGTATTAGTACTGCGATAGTTTTGTTCAAGTTTAATAACTGTGCAATCTTTAAAATCTGTTTCAAAATTAATAATATTACGATAATCAGCTTGTCTAAAAGCATAAATACTTTGATTCATATCCCCAACAACAAATATATTTTTATGCTTATTTGATAACAACACTGATAATTTATATTGAACAGGATTAGTATCTTGATACTCATCTATTAAAATATATTTATACTTCTCTTGGTAGTGGGCTAGTATTTCTTTATTTTTTAAAAATAATTGAACGGGCATAAGTAATAAATCATCAAAATCAACACTAGAATTATTAATTAATTTTTGTTTATAAACATTATATATATCAACTATTACTTTATCTAACTCCGTATTAAATAAAGTATCAAGTTCACGATCACTTAACATTTGATTTTTAATAAAACTTATTCTATTTCTTATATAAAAAGGGCTGTATTGTTTAGAATCTAAATCCTTTTCTTTTAAAATTCTTTTTATTATAAATAATACATCATCACTATCAATAATTGTAAAATTACTAGATAAATTTAATTCCTTATAATTCTCTCTAATGATTCTTAATCCAAAGGAATGAAATGTTCCAATAAATGAAGAAACTGGGCCAATCATGTTATATACTCTGCTCCGCATTTCAGCAGCAGCTTTATTAGTAAAAGTAATAGCTAAAATATTATAATCAGGAACTCCCTCATTAATTAAATAAACTATTCTCGTAGTTAATACTTTTGTTTTACCAGAGCCAGCTCCAGCCATAACTAAAACTGGGCCATCTTTATGGGTAACCGCCTCTTTTTGTTCTTTATTTAATTTGTCTAAATATTCCATCATGTTCCTACTTTCTCTGCTTACATTATATCATTATTTTGGCATAATAAAAAGGCATATCGCCTTTATAACCTATATTTTAAGGTTTTAATGAAGTAATAGGAATAATATATATATTATTTTCTTTATCATAAACCACAGCTTCATAATGCCCAACTATAATACACATAAATTTTGGTTTTTTTGAAACATTATTATAAAATTTTTGAAGACTGATTTTAGCTTCTTCAATTGAATATGAGCTAAGTTTAACTTCGACTGCCGCATAACTTCCATCACTAAACTCAAGTATTGCATCAACCTCATCACCAGATGTATTATCTCTAAAATAAAATATACGACCATCTAGATAATCCATATAAATAGTTAAGTCTCTTACAACAAGAGACTCAAACATAATTCCAAAAGTATTTAAATCATATAATAATTTATCTACCGATAAATCTAAACTAGCACACGCAAGCGACGGGTCTACTAAATGTCTTTTTGGTGATTTACCAACCCTTTTAGAAGAGCGATAATTTATAGAAAACGCTTCTTGATTATTAATTAGATGTAAATTATCTAGAACATTGGTATACTCAGCAACTGTAACTCTACTTTGTAATAATTTCTCTTCTATTTCAAACTCAGCTATATCTTTTAATATTGTATTTACACCAGCAACAGAAGATTCATTTCGAGATAATGATCTAATAAACATTCTCATTTTATTACTATCTCTTTTTACCGACTTTCTTTCATTTATACCATTATTAATTACACTCTCCAAGTATATTTTGGGAATTATTCCTATTTCAGATGAATTCATATTGATTGCCTCAGGCCAACCTCCACAAATTATTAAGTTCGCAATTTCATCTAACCCAACTTTTCCAATATACTTAGGAATAACCTCTTTTTTTAACATATCTGTAATAGAAACTTCTCCTGTAGAGTCACCAGACTCATATAAACTCATTGGATACATTTTCAAATTAGCAATTCTCCCTGTTCCGGAGTGGAAGACTTCTTCTTCATTGTCTTCTTTTTCAAGCGAAGTTGATCCAGTTAATATAAATTTCCCTTTTTTTTTATCACTATCACATTCGTGTCTCACTGAATCCCAAATACTAGGCACTAGTTGCCACTCATCAATTAGCTGGGGTCTAGATTCAGTAAATATATATTGCGGATCTATTTTAGCTAAATCCCTTGAACTTTTTTCAGTTAAATATGTTACGCTTTTAGCATGGTTTAAGCTAGTCCAAGTTTTACCACACCATTTTGGTCCAGTAATTGATAAAGCCCCAAATATATTTAAGTATTTGAATATTTTTTCATCAATAAGACGAGGACTGTAACCTTCTTTTTTTTAACTCATTTTTTCATCTCCTTTTCTTACATAATACCATATCATTATACACTTTTTAAGAGTTTTAATATACACTTTTCAAGAGTTTTAATATACACTTTTCAGAAATAAATTTATTGTTCTATTTTACTAAAACTTTAAATTAACCTATAATTGATTAATGCATCTACTATATCACTATCGATTACTTCTTTTACTTTTTATAAGCAACAGCTGAGCTTTTGTTAATAATGTTTTAGTTATTCTTTGTCTGATTGATTCGTGAACATTCCTATTTAATATTGAGTTTAAAATAGGTTAGCCTATTAATATAAGTGCAAAGTAATTTTTACTATCCGTCTCAAAGTTTAATACTTTGTATAATGGCATATACATGGATGTGGTATAAAAACTTACCTAATCTTATCATATGAATCATATTTTAAAAGAAGAAAATGAGCCGTGGTATTGAGATGAGCTAAGGTCTTATTGAAAGCAATAAAAAAAGCGATAAATTCGCTTTCAGGCAAGTTTTATAATCTACCAATTATATGAATAAGCTTCAGTTATAAAAACTTTATAGGAATCAAAATCGACTTTATCATAACCGATTTTTTTATATGGATAGTTTAAAACAAAATTTGCAGAACGACTAGATTTGATGTCTGACTCAATATCCTCTTCGATACCTACAACCTTGTTGTTTTTATAGAAAACAATGGAAACAGTAATATATTCAATCATATCTTGTGAATTGTTTTTAACTTGAACAGCTATTTCTTTTCCAGTATTATTGTGTGTTAATTCAACTTTGTCAAAATATGAAATTACATCCGACGGTTCTACATCAATATATATTTTATAATTATCAAAATTATCTGGTGTTGAATATATTTCTACAGCTACCTCAGTATTGGCTCCAACAGCTTGTAAACTGTCACTGTCACTACCACCAATTGTTCCGTTAACATCGTAAAACTCTACTTCAAAATCCATATCTACGACGGCATTATTAGTATTTTTTGCTAAAATGACTAATTTACCTCGTTCTGTAATTTCTCCACTAATAATAATATTATCTTCTAAATCACTAATTTTAGAACTGTTTTCATTAGAATTAGTATTTTTTCCGCTTCCAGTATTACTATAATCATAGTTAGCGTTATTACTTCCACAACCTGCCAATATTAAAAAAAGTTTGTTTTATTACTTGAGTCGCACATTTCTTGGATTCTAAATAAGCATCTACTTTTTTTCAATATTTTCTTTCTGATATGCAAAAAAATAATACAACAAATAAACCTAACGTTTAAGAAATAATAATAATATATTACATTATTTAATAATTCCTCTTGCTGTTAATTTGGCTTTTAATTTTTCATAGAAATAAGGAACTTCATAGTACTCATTTTCTTTAATATTATTTTTATTAATATGAATATTTAAATATTTGGCATTGCTAGAAGTAATAATTCCGATTTCCTTTAATCTTCTAATAATATGTTTATAACTTACTCTAAAATTATTACTAAAAATTTCAATTTCTCTAAAACTTATTCTAATTCTTTTTTCATCAAATTCTTCAATTATTGATTCTCTAGGGATAAGTAGTGATAAAGCAAACTGAGTAGTTAAAGCATCTTTATTATAATCATTAATAATTAATAATTCTCCTAAGTATTTAGCAATGCTAAATCGCTGTTCATAACTGTCTTCTGCCTCAGGCACGGCTATAACAGGAACATTATTGACTGTTTCGTAAAAACCAATAAAATCACTTGCAACATCATTTCTAGGAATTGTAATAATCATCATGTTGTTATTCTCAAGTAAGTAAACAAGATTAGATATTGGATCTTTAATTGGAACAGTAAAAAATATTCTTAATTTAGTGGCAAGGCTTTCAGCTTCTTTTAAAGTACCAACCATATGAACCCCAAATTTATTTTGAAAAGTTATCTCTGATAATTTAAGTAAGTTAAAATAAGCATCTACTTTTGAGATAATTAAATCTTTAATCTTTAATTTTTTTATTTCAGATGTATTTGGTTTGCATTTAAAATTAGTGAATTTAAGTTCAATAGTATCTTCAACATCAAGAAGATCTTCTATAGTAGTATTGTAAGCCAAAGCAAAATCTTCAAGCCTTTTTAAAGAGGCAATAATTTGATTTCTTTCATATTTTAAAATTGCCGGAGCCGACATATTAAGTATTTTCCCAGCTGCTGACATTGAAAGATTTGATCTCATTCTATATAGTTTTAAATTATCACCAACGGTTTTTTTCATATAATCACCTGTTAATTTTCATCTATATATATTCTATAACATTAACTCAAAAAAGTAAAGTTATTCTAAATTTCTTTTTATTTCATTTATGATAGCTCTTCTTGTTTTCTCATAATTATTTTTAAATCTAATCCCAGAAGTAAATTTATGGCCACCACCACCAAATTTCTTAGCTACATTTGCAACATCAAAGTATTCTTTTGATCTTAGACTAACCTTATAAGTATTTGGTTTTTCTTCAATAAAGATTACACTTATTTCAATGTTTTTAATATTTCTTCCAAGATTTACAAAATCATTAGGGACATCATATGGATGACTTGTTATATCTGTAAAAGACAGATAAGTAACAGCTATTTTTTCATCAATAATCACTAAATTAGAAATAGCTTCTTTTTTAGTTACAGTTTAGGTAATCAAATCAAATAATAATAGGATTATTATTTAAAGCATTCTTAAAAGCATCAAATAAATTAATGTCATTTTTAGAATATGTGGAAGCACAGCTTCTAATGATTGCATA
>Ga0265294_10002389_pt1 | contig 24664 bp, 7 predicted proteins | sample MunlanPumphouse3_FD_192504 | JGI IMG/M metagenome (GOLD analysis project Ga0265294, IMG submission 192504) | Groundwater microbial communities from a municipal landfill in Southern Ontario, Canada - Pumphouse #3 | ecosystem: Environmental > Aquatic > Deep subsurface > Groundwater | place... | reverse complement strand
GTCTTCCCCGAAGACCTCAATGCTCCATTCTCCATCACCCACTGCATGGGTGGTGGTTTCATAACGGCCAGACTGGAGCAACATGGCCATTTTCTCTACTTTTTCCATTGTCTTTTGTTTTTTCGTCTCGGCAACATCGCTTTGACATTGCAATGTTACAACTGAAAAAAATGAAAAACAAATATTTCTTGCGATTATTCTTGCGATGTGTCTTACATCGCTGAAAATCAGAAAGAAAATTTTCTGTGAAAAAATTCACAATTTAACATAATGTTAAAAATTGTAACATCATGTTACAAATCCAATATGAAAACCTACCTTAACTTCGATAGGTAGCGCTCCTGGTATTCGATATCCAAGCACTCAATCTGGCTACTGATGGATGCCGTGCAAGACAGAACCATGATGATGTACCTCACCCAGCCCACTGACCTCTGGACGGGAATGTAGTCGTATGAACCGGGTGACAGCTGCTGGCCCTGCAAGAGATGCCACTTCTTCCCGTCGGTTGATCCATATATATATATAGTCGGGATAGTATCGGATGAGGCAGAAATGTGCCCGTGCAGGATCGCTTGGGTGACCTTCTTCAGGGTGTGGCTTCCTACCATCATTGGCCTAGTCTGCATGAGGATCACGATATCGGCATCTGACTCCTCATTCACATCATACAGCTTGTTTTCAACAACGCCAAAATATCTTGGATGATCAACCAGGAATTTCGAGAAGTATTTTGAAATTTTTGTCCAGGTCATCGTGTCCAGGTTGAGCACATATGAAAACCCGGTGACTTCTTCTCCAGAAGGATCCGGAACGATGGTTCCTCCAGGTCCGCTGCTTGATATCGGAGTATCACCAGGATCCCCAACTGACGCATCACTCGTTGGAATGATGCTGACAATCACTTCCCGGTGATCCCGGTCGTAACCTAGCACGGCTGATGGAAGCACACCAAGGAATTCTTCTTCGGAGAGCAAGGCTGAGTCGATTTTCCCGGCGGACAGGAAATTGGAATAGGTGGAATTGCCAATGATGGGATTCTCGTTGCGTCCGTGAAGATTCCGGCTCAAGAGTTGTCGCTGGTTGCCGGATAGCATGAAGAGCCCTGATTTAGTGGCGTATAGCACCGCATTCCCGATATTGATGATATTTGAGTCGGCGATATCCGGGTGAAGGTATTGGATTGATGAGTATAGGACCTCACCAGATCCTTGCTCAACCGTCCAGATACCTTCTGTGGTGAAGACGTACAACGGGAACTGCCCGAATTGACCTGAAGATATTGGCTCGCCCATGGCGATTATTTTTCTGATTGCTGATCCATCACTACCTATGCGATAGCTGTTCTCGCTTGGGAAAATGAATGGGTTGTTCTGACCAGTCACTTGGAGCCTATTAGGTTCTTCGATCATGATATCCTCGCTCGATATTTCATCAGGCTCTCCAGCAAGGGGAGACCAAGACCCTTCAACCGAAGTTGATAGTGGAATGCATCTCGGAGTAATTTTTTCGTCGAAAAAAGTGTAGCTGGCAAAATTGTGGAATTGGTGAGGAGTTAATTCGTATCCACCAGTTTTCAGCTGATTCTCATACCACAATCCACCTTCTTGGTGGAGCCAGAATTGCATCTTGTATGCCCGGATGTCTGGATAGGAGAGAATTGGAGCGAGAAGTATCATGTCACTTCCGGGAGCATCGCCCTGTCGCCACACTGTTAGGCTTCCATCCGATTGTGAGATAATCTTGAGGGCTTTCTTCTCCCCTTGTGAAGTCTTGATCGACGTTAGGATGTACAGCTCCCAGCCCAGATCAGGGGCTTTCCCATCATAGCCATCATATCCCAATATCATTGATACTGTGGGATATCCAGCCCCATCATCAGCGAAAAATTGTTGGTTGATTCCTGATGAGAATTTCGTGACGATATCACCGTAGTGATTTCGCTGATTATAATTGTATGATTGCTTTCCTGAGATGTAGTGATGGGAGCTATCATCCACTGGTAGTGAAGTTTTTGTTGGAAGAAGATCAATAGGACCAAGCTCCGGCCTGACCTGTATAGAGGAGGCCCCTTCGATTATTGCTAGCAGTGGGATCTCGTGGACCAGATGATAGGTCATGGTGTCCTGGACCATCGTTTCCAGGCTCCCATTTTTGGGAGGAAAATAATACGGAGATTCATAATCATAGGCGGCAAGTTCTGTGTCAACAACATACAGACTCTTCGGTTGAGCCACGAAAAGACATAGTCCTGAGATGATTCCCTTCCAGCTATTGAGATTTGATTGTTCGCTGTCAGTGAACTGGTATCGCCATGTCATTTTGTGGTATATGCTATTTTCAAAAGTGTAATTATCTGAGACTTCATTATTCAGTCTAAGTGCTTGGCTCCCAAATATTCCAGCAATTGGGCCTGAAGCTTTTATATATGTATTGTCCGCCATCCTCCAAGCCATGACAGCAAGTACTTGCCCTTCTATCCACCCATCCTTTTTTGCTTGTGAGTCCTTTTCGATATATTCGGAAACGGCATCAGTGAAAGAGCTGCACTCATCATGCGTGATCGTTCTTGCGGAACCTTGCGTGATCATTCCTTGTGGAACCGGCAGATCTTCCAGTACTGTGAAGTGTTCATCCTCCGAAGAATCATAGCGAAGATAGGTTGATCCTGAAGAGTGATGTATGATGACAATGTCGCCAATGTGGGAGATTCCGTATATTTCTTTGTTTACCCCAACACTAGTGATCGTCTGAATGCTTTCGGGGGAGATCTGTATGATATTTCCCGTAGTTCCAACGGCTCCGAGGAGAACTCCCGTGGGCATAGCTGGATAGCGATAGATTATATCGAACGTCTCTAGATCTATCGGATAGGTTGCTGTGAGTGATTTAGCGCCAATTGGATGGATGACTCCTTCTCTATTTCCGAGATTGATCGCTTCCTGAAGAAGTCCATCTCTGACTGTGCGTGCCGTGGTCTTGTCTATCCCTGAAAAAGTTACTCTAGTCTGTTTTTTCATTATTGTGAATGTTTTGATTCTGGATGAATTGCTGAACTACCCTTGGATATTGGCGCTTTTCCCCAAGAAAAATGTCTGGATCGTTATTGTCATCTACCTCCAGAGTGATATCGTGGAGAACCTTCAGTGTGTAGGCGATGTCTTTTAGGGGCGCACGATTGTATGCTCCTGCGATCAACCTTTCCTTTATATGATCAATGAAGGCTCCACGCAATTTCCTGATATTCAGGCGAAAATTGTCAACTTCTGCGTCAATGAGGTTAGGCGTGTTGATGATATCCTCGAATGATACTTCTTCGGGGAGATCCGTATGATCAATGATCTTTACGGGATGATATTCTTTTTCATCTTCTTCATCCCCGAACAATATTTTTTTCCCTTTTCGTCCTTGGTATTGGCTCATCATCAGCTGCCAGTTTAGGCTGCTACCTGCTAGTTCTTTTCGGTATTCACTGAGGTCCTTCCGTGAGATTTCCCAAGTATCAACAGCATCCTGATCGCCGAATTTCATTGAATGCAGCAGGATGGATATTTTCCTTTTTTCTTCTTTCCCGTTCATGCGAGGAAAGCTAATATCATGCAGGCTAATGCCTGGTACTTGGTCTATTGAGAAAAATAGATAGTATCCAATGAGTTGAGATACTAGATGTTACTTTTCCCGAAAATCATGAATTATGAGCGACAATACATTTGGTGGTCTATCAGGTGAAAAATGGAAAACTGCTGGACTTGATGCCTTGTCCATTCTTTTTCCCATGATCGCAGGAGGTGCTCGGGCGGTGGGAGCTTATGGAGGATTGGTCAAGAATCAATTTGACAAGGCTGGTGAATACACCCGCAAGAATGAAGAGCTAGTTGACAAGCAGATATCTGACCTAGGAAGCTGGTACCAGAGGGAGAGTTCAACTCCTTTTTTGCAGACAGAAGCAGCTGCTAGTGCGCTCGAACAACTGCGGAAAACCCTTGCCGAAACACTTGCAGGTCAGGGTAACATGGCTACTTCTGCTGGTGCAACCAATGAAGCGAAAATTGCAGGACGAAAAGCTGCTACTACGCAGTATTCTGATGCCGTCAATAAGCTGGTAGGTTACGGGACCAACCGGAATGATCAACTTTCAAGAGATTATCAATATCGAATCGGTCAATGGCTGCAGGCGAAATTAGGACAGAACAATATGCAGGCACAGAATTATTCAACCGCAGGAATGAATCTACTTCAAGCCCCAGTTGATATTTTCCAGAGCACAATACAAGGTCTCGGTACCCTCGCTAAATTCATGTTGTAATCATGCGTCAATCCATCGACCAACTTTTGAAGTTGCAAGCACAAGCGAAAAGGCAACCACAAGTCAGATTAGCTCCTACTACATCGCTAGCTGATTTTATTGAGCGTCCGGAGCTCTCTTTCCCAACATCGAAGATTGGTGAGAATAGTGATACAATTCCAATGGTGAGTGGATACCCAGATCTTGGCCCAGCAAAACCTAAAGCCTATTCAGCTAATGACATCTGGAACAGTATCCTAGGCCAAGAAAAGCAATCCGCCGAAGAGATCGCCAGGCAACAGCGAAGGGCAGCGGCTTCCTCAATGGTGAATTCATTCGGAAATCTTGCCAAGTCGTTGTTTTCAGCGTATGGTGCCAGTGTGGGAGCTCCAATATCTCAGATTCAATCTACTACGCCTGCAGATCAAACCAGAATGGATCGATTGTGGGATTTGGAAAGATCACAGAAGGCTAAGGCTAATACCGAGAAACTCCAGCTGATGCTCGAGGATCTTCGTTACGGGAGAAGCTTGGAGGAGAGCTTGAGAAGATTTGATCAGCAGAAAGAACTTCAGGAGTCACAGTTTACTCAGCAGGACAAGCAAAATGAGAACTACCTCACCCGCTTGGACAGGCAAAATGAGAATATGATTGCTAGGCAAGACTTGCAAAATCAGAAGATATGGGATCGACAACGGGATTTGGAGAAGCTCCGAAATCAGAATCGTGACAATAATCAAGAACCTGAGAAGGTACCCGATGTTAAGTACGAGATCGAAATTGAGGGCCCAGATGGGAAGACTTACGGATTAACGAAAGCCCAGTATAATAGGAAGGTGCAGGAGTTGAAAGAGAAGGGCGGGATGTTTATTGATAAGAAGGATGAAGAGAGTGCTGTGATGAGCGACCTGTATCAATCGATCAAGAAAAGTCAACCATCTGGGGGTTATGCGAGATTCACCCAATCTCTTATGAATACTTTAGGAGACCCAGGATTTTCGAAGCTCACAAGAGAACAACAGAAGTATCTTTTGAAAAAGGAATCAGCGGACAAAAAAGGATATGTACCGGAATTTAACAAGATAGGAATGGATGAGTATTTCGAGTATATAGATGCCATTGTTGATGACTTTTATGATAAGCAGTCCACTACTGCCAAACAAAAAAAATAATGTCCATGTTTGAAAACGATGAGCCTGTTGGGATCCTAAGTTTATCGGAATTTTTAGAGAGGAAAAAGGGGAAATCCGCTTCTGTTTCTTCTGAACCTAAAGAAGAAACAGAATCTGGAGGTGTGACGAAATATTGGGACTGGTCAGATTTGGCAGGTCCAGCAGGTATTACTGATTCCAATACGGGTGTTGATAACCCATCACTGGTGAAACGGAACCAGGCGTTGGCTGCATACGATCAGGCTCATCAAGATATTCTAGAGAAACAGAAGAAAGCTGCAACAGTGGCACCTGGCATGGGAAGCTATTTTTCCCAAAAAGAGCAATTACGGGATCTAGAAAAGACAGATGAATTTCAAGATTACGAATCAGGTCGCCAAAAGGTCAGTGATGAGAATCCCTTCATTCCTACTCATTCTCTTCAGGATATCCGGAAAATAAGGGAAAAACTTGAGGGCCAGCGTGATGCAACGCCCCGAGTATATGCTAATGTACCTCCAGGCGGAGGGTTCCTTCCGGTATCCGAAGATGAAGAGAAGCGGGCTGCGAAAAGGATGCGTTATACCCAGTCGATCGATTTTCTGAAGGCTGCCGAAAAACTCTATAATCCCTCCACTGAAAAGGATGGGATCAAGAGTATCATCTCGGGATTTGGGAGTGGAGTAGTAAAAGATTTCGCTAGTGCTGGAATCAGCGAGCTCATCCGATATGCTGATCTAGCCACAGTTGCAGAAAAAAAAAGGCGTGGAGAGGAGCTCAATGATGACGAGCGGTCTGTTCTTACCGCTTATGGGGTTCTTCGGGAGATGGAGTCTGGAACGAAGAAGAGTATTAGCTACGATGTAGCCCGTGGGATAAAGGACATGATACCTTACATGGTTCAGTTTGCCGCTACTGGAAGTGTTGGGAGTACTGCCAAGGCTGCAACAACTAAGCTGCTTGGATCCTTTGGAAAGAAAATCGCCGGGAAAGCTATTGGATATACAGCAGGGGCATTGGCCCAGACAGCTGTTTTGCCAATTGCCCCGACTGACTATTTCGAGCGCAGGATTGGTGACGTTACTCCTGATGGAGATTTGGTCGAGGGAAGCGAAGATGGGCGGCTCGAGGCTGCGTTTAAGGCTGGAGCAACAGCGTTCAGTGAGGTATTCACCGAGGGTCTTGGTGCTTATATGGGCCGTCCATTATCTTGGATCGCAAGAAAAACAGGTCCCATCGGGAAATTAGTATTGAATCCGGTTGAACGTTTTGCTAAGGCTGCCAAGTTTGACGGATGGCTAGCTGAATACCTTGAAGAGCTTGTTAACTCACAGATGCAGCCCCTTCTCACCGGGGATCGTCCGATTGGATTTGGCGAGGGCAAGTCCTTTGATCCGAGAGAGCAGCTGGTCACCTTAATCACCGTATCTGCAATGGGAGGCGGGACCTATGGCCTGAGCAAGATCTACGACAAGGCCGATAATGCATTGCTCGAATACTCTATATATGATCTCGTGGATACAGATGCAGCCGAACTCAAGCGGTTGGCAGGACTTGATGACCCCAATGAGATAGCCACCGGGCTGATCGATTTCGTGAACAGCAATCAATTGTCTGAAAGGCAGAACAAGGCTGCTATTAAGTATGTCGTGCGCTCTGTTGCACGAAATGCTGACGCCATGGGCGAAAAGGCAGACCAGCTCATCAATAGGCTTAATGCCGAGTTGGTTGTCGAAAATAGGATGAATGTAGTTACAAGAAGTGATGGGCAGGTCATAGAGGCGGTCATTGGCGATGGGAAGAATGCACAGAAGGTGTGGGTCATCGAAGGAGACCCGTTCTCTGACAAGACCGTTATTGTGCGTTCAACCCAAAACCAGGAAGACCAGCCCTCAATGATTGGGAGTGGTGAGTTGCGAGATGTGCAGGTTCACGAGTATGAGGAATACAAGGGGCGGATGCTGGCCGAAGAGCTGAATCGCTTGCAGGTCACCAAGCTTCAGGAGGACATCCAGGACGGGATCGAGACACCACCTACTCCGGAAACTATCACACAATCACAGGGATCTCATACGGTTTCAGGGGCTCAGGCTGAGTCCCGGGTCCTGAATGGAACAACGGGCACCTGGACGAGCGATAAGGAGCCACGACATGGGGTGATCATCAGCGACCAACCAAATGCTGCCGGGATGGTTGAGTTTCTCTATGAGGAGAATGGCGAAGAATTCAACGAATGGATTAACCCGAATAACTTTATTTCCGACCAGGCACGGGCAGAGGAAGAACAGGTCAAACAACAGATAGACACAGCCTTGCAGTCCACCAAAGAAGTCGAAGAGGAGCCTGGCGAGCCTACTGGTGAGGTCCCCACGGTCAGTTATTCCCTGCCCACCAAGGGTGGAAAGAAAACTACCCTGGATGGAGTGAAAACTAGCGAGGATGAGGTGCAGATCAACAAGGTCTTCACCACAAAGCCCACCGGCACACTAAAGGCCCTGAAGGCGAACTACCCGAAGCGGGATTGGAGCATCGTCGACCAGACCGAGGACGACCCGGATGCTCCAGCGCAGTTCGTTATTGTCGGGAAAAGTAAGGTTTCAAAGTCGAAAGGTCAGGTTGAACCTGCCCCTGTTGCTACGCTTCAGCAGCCGGAAGTCCAGAAGCCCGTCGCCGAGTCTCCGATCACGGAAGACCTCACCGAGCCATCCGTCGACAAAATTGAAACAACTGAGGATGTGGTCCGAAAAAAAGCCGCAGAACAACAGCTAACACCTACACCCACCAGGCCAGAGATCCGTACTGAACCGGTGACCCCTGAAGAGGAACGAGAAGCCGGCTACCGGGTGGTAAATGGCGATCGGGTCAAGCGACAGAATCCCATCGAAAAGAAAGCATCCGGATCGGAAAGTAAGCTGTATTTCTCGAATGACATCCAGCAGCCTGGCAAGTGGACTGTTGTGGAAGCAGACGAATTACAGCCGAGCCACGTCCAGCGGTCGAGGAATCCTTTACACTTCATTCCGGAAGCCCAGCCGAAAGAGCGAACAGACCTGGCCAGCGACGTAGCAGCGGAACAGATCGCTATTAAGCTCGATCCGGAGGTTATCACGACCAAGACGACCAACGCCTATTCTGGTGCCCCTACGGTGAACACCAGGGGTGAAGTCATCCAGGGTAACAACCGGGTATCTGCCCTCAAGCGTTACTGGGATAGGTACCCAAATGACGACCGTGGATACCGGGAATACCTTAAAAAGATCGCCAGCGAGACCGGTATCAGCCCGGAAGCACTGGACGGATTCACAAAGCCCGTATTGGTTAATATGATCGATGTATCCGACAAGGACGCCATCCTGCTTGGCCAGTACATCGGAGAAGACATGGAGACCGGTGGTAAGAGCCGGATCCGACCCAAAGAGACAGTCCGAAAGGCCGGCGACAAGTTGAATCGACTGATTGAGATCGCCACCGCCCAGGAAGATAAGGAGGAGAGCCTAAGAGAAACCATACGCCGCAACGGTATTGCAGCCATCCGGTTCATGAACCATCATGGCATGATCAATGATAACCAGTTGCAGAGCGCACTCAAGCCAGACGGCAAGACCCTGAAAAAGGAGGCCATTGACGACATTGAAGGGGTTATCCTGTATAACATCTTCGAGGGAGGTCGTGCCGACATGGGCGACCTCTTTGAGAGACTACGCTATAACATTCAGAACGCCATCATCCGTTCCTCAGGTGTGATTCAGACCCAGGGCCTGAAGGAGGACATCCAGGATGCCATTGAGGGCTATCATGAGTTTATCGGGACGCAGTATGGCCAGGAGATGACATCCGACAGCGTCAAGGACTGGAGCCGACAGATGGACCTACTCTCTGGTGCCGCACCTGTTGAAAGATATTCGCCTCAAACCTTGAGGTTTATAGAAATTTTCACTACCTTTAAGGACCAGAAGGCCCTTGTAAATCTCTTTGACAAGCTGGGACGCCTGACAGAAGGCGAGACCACTATTTTCGGAACGACTGCCCCGATGGAATTTGAGGCAGCATTTAAGGAAACCTTTGGAGTTGATTACGATGCCAAGAAACGAGGAAATTTTAAGGTTACTCAGGGAAAGGGTGAAGAGACCCCTGACGCCGGACGAGATCAGACTGTTCCCGCCGGACCATACCGTAAGGAAGGGGGAACTGGAGTTGTGGATCAGCCGGGAGGCGGAGGATTACGACGAGGAGAGCAAGGCCAAAGCCCGCAAGATCCTGTCCAGGCAGTACCCGGATCTGTTCCCTCCGGAATAAAATACTACAAAAAGGCAACAAACACCGGAGGCACCTTTTACCAGGATGAATCTGGGAAGGTCGTTCCGTTTGAGTCCATACCAAAAGATGCGACCATTGTCGATGATTCAATCGAAAAGGCTCCATTTGATAAGCCGAAGTTTGCCGGGGAAGTAATTGAAAAGGGTACCAGCGAGCAGGAATACCGGGCCATGTCTGTTGACGACCTGGTGAAACTCAAAAAATCCAAGTACCCGAACCCCGATATCACCACTCCGATGTCGGCGGATGAGAAATTGCTTGACCGGATCATCGCTGAGAAGTTTAGCGAGATCAATCAGGGCATTCTAGAGAAACGAAAAAAAGAAAAGGAGTACGGGAAGTCGAACACTGTATTCACCGAAGACGCCGCAGCTAAAGCCAGAGAGATCCTAAAGAGAAAACTCGGCAACCTTAATGTCGGTATTGATCCGGAGGTTATGATGGCCGGGATACAGCTTGCGGGTTATCATATTGAAGCTGGTGCCAGGAAGTTCGCCGACTTCTCCAGGGCGATGATCAACGACATTGGCGAGGGCATCAGGCCATACCTGAAATCTTTTTACGAAAGTATCCGTAATTGGCCCGGATTTGTGCCTAAAGATTTGGACAGTCAGCAATTTGTAAGTAACTTTGATATAGACAACTTTAATCCGCAGGAAAATGTATTTGATAGACCAGAAAGTAGCCAACCGGATCGCACAAACCGTGCCGATGCAGTACCCGGTGATGAAGAGTCTGTTCCTGTTGGGCTGGGAACAAGCCGAGAGGGAGGAACTGGTACTCAGAAACCAGGTGAAGAAGGAAACCGGGGACGACCTGGTGGCAAGAGCGGTAGTGGCTTATTTACCCCTGATCCTGGAGAACCAGGCAATCAGCCAGTATATCAGCCTAACCAAAAACCAGCAACTAAGGGTAATGATGCCCGAGATTCTTACTCCAAAGGAAGCCTCTTTGGTAGCACAGAGGGAGTTTATGATGAGTCAGGAGCAGACCAGGAAAACGAGGAAGGTGATCCTTACGCTTCAAAAAGTTTTGCGGAACAAACCGCAAGGCGCTTAAAGCTCCAGAAGAAAGCGGAGCCCGTCCAGGTTGTTATTGGAGACCTGGAAAACATTAAGGAGACACTCCCCTTCCTCCTTCCGGAGCAACAGGACGATGTACTCAAGTCAGAAACCCGATTTTTCTCGCCGGTCCACAAAACACAGGCCCTTGCAAATGGCAAGGGGTTCCTGTTTACTAATGGAACCGGAACCGGGAAAACTTATACCGGGCTAGGAATCGTTAAGCGATTTGTCAAGCAGGGCAAAAAGAATGTCCTGATCGTTGTGCCAACACAGCCAAAGGTCAATGACTGGGCCAATGATGGCAAAAACCTCTTCCTGGACATAAAACCACTTCCGGATACATCAACCGGCGGAGAGGGGATAGTTGTAACCACTTATGCAAACTTCAGGGCCAATAATGAGCTCCTGAAGCGGGACTTCGACCTGATTATTTACGACGAGTGCCACCGGCTGATGGAGAGCAAGGCCGGGAGCGCATCGCAGACCACCGAAACACACTATCTGGCCGCCAATAAGGACTTTGGTTATGCTTTCAGGCGCCTGACGGGAACCCATCCGTTATGGATCGAAGAGAGGAAGTTGAATAAAATGATCCGGAGACAGGCCAAGATCATGAGAAATCCTGACCTGATGGACCATATTTATCAGGAATATCAAAAAAAACTGGATGAATATGAAGCCAAGCTCGAGAAGATAAAAGAGCAACAGGAGTCCGTCAGGCCAGGGATTGAAGAAAGGGCGAAACAAGCGGCCGAAAATACAAAGGTCGTATTCCTGTCTGCCACACCGTTCAAGTCGCACTTTAACCTTCGTTATGCTAATGGATTCCTGTTTGATTGGGGGAATGAGACTACTTACGAGGGTTACAGCCGGGTAGATGCTGAGTCCAGATTCTTCCTGGACCATTTTGGTTCAGCCTATGAATGGAAATTTCATCGCCTACAAACCAAGCAGAATGCCAATGCCGAAGCGATTGCCCTGCAAGAGGTTCAGTTCGCCGAGGGATTGTTCGAGAAGGGGGTGATGAGTGGTCGGGTTATCGAGAGTGAGCGGGATTATAGCCGGGAATTTCCCCGGGTGGCTGGATTGCAGACAAACGACATCAATCAGGCTTTCTCGGATATTTACAACTACGAGGCCAATGATTTTAAGCGATTAAGGGATGCGGCCCGCAGTGTGTTTTATGACTACAACTACTCCACGCAGCTGTTCGAGTCGCTCCGCACATCCGTATCGATTCCAAGGATCCGCAAGCACATCGAGCTTGGTAGGAAGGTCGTTGTATTCCACCGGCGCAAACAGGCCAATGCGAGCCCACCCTTTGCGATGGTCCTTGCCATTACTCGCAACACCGCAAATGGAGTGCTTAACAGTGAATTGAGCAGCCAAAAACAAAAGGATGACGCCATGGAGGCGCTTACTCAGGCCAGCAAATTTGAAAGCAAATATGCCAGCTTATTGGAGTATGAGAAGACATTAAACTACGGTTCCGCCATCAATCAGATCTCACAGGCCTTCGGCGACCGAGTGGTATATGTCAACGGGGATATTACCAGCAAAAAAACCAAGTCTGACAATATCCGCAGGTTCCAGGATGACAATTCCGGGGTTGACATCATTGTGGTCCAAGAGGAATCCGGCAAGGAGGGGATATCCCTTCACGATCAGACCGGAAACCGCCAAAGAGTCCTGATGAGTATGTCTATGCCCATCTCTTCCATTACTGCCTTACAGATGGAGGGTAGGATCTATCGGATAGGCCAGGAAACGGATGCGATCTTCGAGTATCCGATCCTGGGGCTCGATATGGAGATAGCCCATTTCGGGCAAAACATCAACAAAAAGTTAAGCACTACGGAAAATTTGGCCGTTGGCGACCAGTCCAGGGATCTGATCCGATCGTTCGCCGAAGGTGTACTATTCAGCGAGGGCGAAGAGAACCCGAACAAACAACAGGGCATCGGTGGGAAAGAGTACGACAAGAAGGTTCAGCAAGCAATGTCGGATTTCCGGAAAGCCATTCTTGTCTATCAGTCAAACCAGAAGAACCGCAGAAGTCGGGGTCAACGTGAGGGTGTTGATTATTTCGCTACACCGGAGCCCCTGGGACAAAAGATGGTTGAGTGGCTCGACCTTCAAGTTGAGGAGACCGCCCTGGAGCCATCTGCCGGCCATGGTGCTATTGCAATGTGGTTCCCCTCATTTACGAACATTACGGCCATCGAACCGGCGTTTGAACTCTATTCTAAACTGAACGCTCGCAGTGGTGGTGGTAACCGCAAGATCATTCAGTCAACCTTTGAGGAGCACAATATCGTCAATAAGTATGACGGCATTGTGATGAATCCGCCGTTCGGGACAGCTGGCAAAACAGCCATGAATCATGTTGAGAAAGCCTTCAGGCACTTGCGTAATGGAGGTAGGCTTGTCGCAATAGTCCCGGCCGGCCCGTCAATGGATAAAAGGGTGGATAATTTCCTTTACGGTAAAGATGAGAAAGGACACACCATCAACCCAGAAGCCTACCTGGTTGGCGACATCCTGCTGCCATCGGTCACCTTTGAACAGGCCGGGACCTCAGTAAATGCCAGGGTCTTGGTCATTGACAAACATATTGCCCCTTTGGATGACCAGCCTAATTTCGGATCCATAGACTTACGGGACGCCAAGAAAATCGGAGAGCTTTTTGAGCGGTTGGAGTTCATTACAGTACCAGGCAAGGAGAAACCGCAAGAAAGCAGTCCTATTCCTAACCTAAGTTTACAGACTACTGATCGTGGCTATATTCTGCCGAATAAGACCAAGGAGGTTGGCCAGTTCGAGACCTTCACGCAGAGCCACTCGCAAACTGGCGAAACCCTTTACATGGCCAATCCGTCTATCTTCTTGGCCCGTCCTGAATACGATCGTATCAATAAGATTGCCAAAAAACATGGTGGTTATTTCAGCAGCTACTCCAGTGCGGTCAAGAATATAAAGAAGGGATTTGTTTTTAAGAATGAAGAGAGCCGGACCAAATTTCTGAATGAGGCTGGTGATGCGAGCGTTCCGCTCTCCCAGGGCACACAGCCCAAGGCAGGGATGACGGTCCAGGATGTTCGGAAGATCGTGGACAAGATCAACTCGGTTGCCGTTAACCCTCCAAAGATTGTCGTTGTGGCCAATGATACCGAATTTCCTGAGAAGATCCGCCAACTGGCTAGCTTCAAGCCTAACCATATCAGGGCTGCTGTTTATCCAGAAGCGATCTACATGAATGCTTCGATGTTCAGCAATCGGGACCAGGTTGTTGGTACCTGGGTGCATGAGGTTGGCGTTCATCATGGAATGACTCGATTGATCCCTGATAAGGACATCCGTGACGGCTTATTTCGCAAGGTGTGGATGAGTGCCAATGCACACGCCATGAGAGGAAATGAGGAGTACAAAAAAATCATCCGGTTTATTAACGAGAACTATCCCTTACGCTCGAATATTGAAGCCCAGAAGGGGAACGAATTTCTAGCCTATCTTTCCGATAAGGTGATCCGTGGAGACCAACTGACTAATGCAGACCGCACAATTTGGCAGCAATTTATTAACAAAATGAAGGAATTGCTTGCAAGATTGTTTAACTTTAATGCTGATGTTCTAACCACAAATGAGATTTCCAATATCGTAAGGGCAGCAGTAGAAACAAATTTCAGCAGCCGTATTTCAAAAGATCAAAGTATCGTTAATGAAAAAGAAAATAAATACAACTTCATCCAAACCCAAATTAACTGGGGTGAGGAAGTATCCTTTAAACGGCCTGAAAATGTCGCTTCTGACCCCGGAATGTCCGAAATACAACGGGAAGCAGATTACTCTCCAGATCACAGTAATTCGATAACATTTGCAGAAGATCAATTATCAGATAGGGGTTATTTAACATTTATGGGTGACACCTTAACGGGTCCTGCTAGAATAAAATCTGCAAACGATGTAGCTTTTCTTTTTAAAAACCTTGAAAATGCATCTACAGAGAATGTGTTTGTTGTCCACATGGACGATAAAGGCAAATATAAGGTTCAATATCTTACAACAGGAAGTAGTGTCGGATCTATTGTGCCAATCAAACATATCATTTCAGCAGCAAAAGAGTTTGGCGCCACACGATTAGTAATGGTGCACAATCATCCTTCCGGTAATCTTGAGCAATCACAAAATGACAAATTAATAGATGAACAAATTCGAAAGGCAGCGGAGGTTGTTGGCATAAATGCTTTACCCGGGATAATCATCAATCTCGACTCAGGGAAATTTGCTATGATAGGTGATCCAAAAAGCGATATTCAGAATAAAATAGAGGTCACTGCAAGCATTAAAAAACAAAAGATATATAGTTTCGACAGGAAAAAACTATATGTTCCTTCTTCAGATCGGACAGTCATAAGAGAATCTTCAGATATTGCCGAGTTTTTAAGCAAACAAAAGAGAGGTATAGTTGGTAAGGTTCATGCCATAATTTTAGACCAAAGAAATTCCGTTACAAAATATATTCTTTATGATGGCAATATATCGACTGATGAATTGTCTAAAGAATTATTGCCTGAAATAGGTAAGAGCGGGGAAAGAGTAGTGATAGCCTCTAGTTCCAATCTCAACTTAGACATAAGAGAATTAAATAGATTACTAAAATATATTGATTCTAAACTATTGGATTACATTATAGTAAAGCAAGATGAAGACATTATACGCAACTATGAGAGCTGGGTAGATAGATACGGAAGTCTTGGTGAAAGTGAATCTAAGTATGGAAATGAAGTAGCTAAAAAGAGGAATCCGATGTTCGTCGGGGATATGCTCAAGGAAGAAAAGTTTGACCAAGCTACCAGGAAGAAGCTCAATCAGATAGAAAAAGAATACAATGAGACCCCATACAAGGAAAGCATGGTTAAGTTCAGTATTTCAGAAAAGGGCACCAGTGCGAATGTTGCGGAGGAACCGGGGACAGAATTGCCGGCCACAATCACTATTGACGGAGTAGAGAGATCAACGACCAATAGTGAGGGGAGACCGATAGCACCTACCGTAGAAGGGATCAGAAACTTCTACCGATGGTTCGGTGAATCAAAAGTGGTGGATGCCCAAGGCAGACCGTTGGTGGTGTATCATGGGACGAGGACTAACTTTACAACATTTAGGCGTGGAGATATAGGTTTCCATTTTGGAAACAAGTCACAAGCGAGAGGGCGTGTAGGCAGAGGAAGAGACGCTATTTTAATGCCTGTCTATCTAAATATAAAGTCGTATGCAGACTTAACTACTGACTTTGGCAACTGGGAAGCAGATATGGATTTAGCTGACAAACTGCATGAGTGGGGGGTTATTACAGATGAACAATATGCGGAAATAGAAAGCAATCCGGTTGGAGACTACTACAATGGAGTTTACAGCAGGGCCGCAAGAAGGCTTGTGGGGATGATAAAAGAGAATGGTTACGATGGTATTAGATACAAAAACAGATTTGAGGCCAAAACGGCACCATCTTTCATCGTTTTCTCTCCATCCCAAATCAAATCTGCCACGGGCAATATGGGATCCTTTGATCCAGATAACAATGATATTCGTTTCCGCACTGTCTCCCCTATTGGCTTCTATTCAACCGTGGAGAACGCACTGGAGAGTATCAAACAAGGGAAAGGTACTCCGGAACAGTTCAAAGCTATGCTCCTAAAAAACGGCGCAAAACAGGCTGAATTGGATTGGATGTTAAATAAACAAGAATTTCCAGAAGGAAAAACAATTACCAAAGCAGAAATTCAGGAGTGGATTGACCAGAATAAGATTGAGGTGGAGGAAGTGCAGAAAGGGGAAAAAAGACTTGATTCAAAGGACATAGTAAACAAAGAGTTAAAATCTAATGGTTTCTGGTATTTCTATTTTAAGGACGGAACAGAATCAACAGTATATGATGGTGGTTTTAGTGATGTTGAACTAATAGAAATGGCTGTTAAAAACAGAAATAAGTTAGAAGGAGATAACACCAAATACTCCCAATACCAAGAACCCGGCGGTGAAAATTACAGGGAAGTGTTGTTGACAATGCCAGATAAGTCCCCTAAATTATTTACAACAAAGGTCATTGGAAATAAATGGTTTGTTATAGATAGCGATGGAAAAATTGCATCTGAGCCATTAACTGCAAAATTCGAGGCAGAAGAAATTGCTAAACGTAGAACAGAAATTGAAAGCGGTAAAAAAATAAACAACTTTAAATCCTCCCATTTCGACGAACCGAACATCCTCGCACATATCCGTTTTAATGAAAGAACGGTAAACGGTGAAAGGGTGCTGTTCCTTGAAGAAATCCAGTCAGACTGGGCGCAGAAAGGAAAGAAGGAAGGGTTTAAAAGCGATTCTAACGAAGACGAATATAATTCTGTATCTGCCGAACTGGCTAGGATTAAAGATGAAAAAGAAGCATACAGGAAAGAGATTGATCCATATAATGAATCATCAATACCAACTCTAAAGGCTGAATATCCAAGGATGAAAGAACTGGATGAAAAAGAAAATCAGCTTATTGATAGAGAGTATGAATTAAGAAGAAAGATGAATGGTGTTCCCGACATGCCGTTCAAGCAAACCGGCCAATGGGTGAACCTGGCACTTCGCAGGATGATGATGTACGCAGCCGAGAACGGCTACGACCGCATTGCATGGACTACCGGAGAACAACAAGCGGAGAGGTATGATTTGAGTAAGCAGGTGGATAAAATAAACTGGACAAAGAAAGGAGACACATACGATATAAGCCCGACAAAAGACGGAAGCCACATTGGATTTCCGGTTGGAGTAAAAACAACAAACCTTACAAAAAATGAAGTTGCTGATTTAGTTGGGAAAGAAATAGCTGATAAAATTGAAGCAGAAACAGGAAAGAATTATGAAACAGGTCAATTAAAACAAGGCTCTTTATCTGGTCTCGACCTCAAAGTCGGTGGCGAAGGCATGAAAGGTTTCTACGATAACATCGTCCCGGCACAAGCCAGCAAATTAGTTAAACCATTTGGAGCGAAGTTAGAGACAATAGTTATACAAACCAAGAAGGAATCTGTCAAGGTTAACTCAATACCCATAACGGAAAGTATGGCATCTTCTGTTCAGCAGGGGGTCCCTTTATTTAGATCTTCAACTGGTAAAAATGTGATCGAAGAGGCTAAGTATAATGCCCTACAGAAATTTTTTGACAAGGTATCAAAAGAAGCTATCCAGGCTGGGAAAATCCATGTCTATTCCAGTAGGTCTCAGGTACCAAAATCACTGCAAAGAACCCTTCCGAATCAGAAGGTTAGCGGATTTTATACAGCACAGACAGGAGAGTCTTATTTTATTCTAAATGAAATCGACAATGTTTCGGAAGCATTCAAGGCATGGGTTCATGAAGTTGGGGTGCATGGAGGTTTACGAAAAATCATTCCTGTATCGGTTTTTAATAAGTTGATGGGAAAGATTTACAATGATCTTGGAACGAAGGAGATCAGAAGACTTATCCCAGAATATTATTGGGAATTGCCAGAACATATCCAAGCTGAAGAATACCTGGCATTTCTAGCTGAGAGGATAATCAATGAAGAGGACCTAACGAGTTCGGAAATAAGTACCTGGAGAAAAATCATTGAATCATTTAAAGAATTACTCAATAAATTATTTAGGAATGCGAAGTTCACTACGAATGATGCTGAAACGCTTGTCAAAACATCAGTTCAAAACCTATTCCAAAGAGAATCTCTCGCTGGGGATATGCTTCAGGGGAAATCCAGGAAAGATTATTCTAAAAGAGGAGAAGATGAAATCAGGCTCCGTGTAAGCAAACTCGAAAAAATGTCAGATGGCGAGTTCCGGGAAAAATATCGTGACTGGGTACCCACTATGACTAATTTAGAGAACAGCTTCATTGAGCGTAATATCGAACGTACCCTGATAGATTCCGGCCAGGCTCTAAAGAACCTGCTGGATGAGGTGGAAAAACGTGGGGTGACAATTGGATACGACAAGAGTGCCTATGAAGAGCAACTCCGTTCCCGTGGAAAAAATCGAACACACATGGAGGATTTTGATCGTGATTTTGAAAAACCACTGCTGGAAGCAATCGCCGATATTACCACTAATGATTTTGATCTTAGTTCAGGGGATCTAATTTCTTATCGGGATATTGAGGAATACCTAAAAGCGAAGCACGGTCTGGAACGAAATGAGAAGATGAATGATGAGGCACAAGCTAAAACTAAAGGTAAATATACCAATAGGATTTTTGGAGGGATCCCAACCTCGATGCTTCATCAACGTGGGCTGAAAAAGGATGCATCTAATGTTAATGAGATCAGGGCTGATATAACCTATGAAGAATTAACAGAATACCTGAAAGACACGGTCCGGAAATTTGAAAGAAATGTCAATTCTGATCGATTGAATAATCTTTGGGATAAGATTAATAAGGCGACAAACTTTACACTTGATCGTTGGTTTAGCGATGGGTTTCTATCGTTAGATGAGTACTTGAAACTAACTGGAGAGAACGGGTATAAATACTATGTGCCGTTGAGAGGATGGATTGGTGATGTAGCTAATGATCTTTTTGAGTATCAAAACAAGCAGGTAGGTGGTGCCTTCAATCCCAACAAGAAAGCTTTTGGCCGTTCCTCTGAGGCGGATGATACTATCCCCTATATTATCTCGATGGCTGGTAGTGCTATTGTAGCAGGCAATAAGAATAATACCAAGCGATTATTGCTTCATATTGCTCGTGATTCGAGAGATCTAGCCAAGGATTTAATTCGAGTGAAATATTTTTATGAGGTCATTAATGATCGGGGTGAATGGGAAGATGTGGGAGATGCTCGGCCAGAACAAAAATTATTTGATGAAAAGAAAGCTAGGATACGAAGAGATCGAGATGTTGGAAGGGCAAGTAAATATGAAGCAGCACAACATGAGGTAGAAGTATTCGAGAATGGAGAGAAAAAGATTGTACAGCTGGCTGATCCACAAGCTGCTTCCGCAATCAATGGAGAGAATTTGCAAGAGATGGGGCCTATTTTAGAGACTCTTAGTAAATTCACTAGGTTCTGGGCTGCATTGACTACTTCGAAGAACCCGGCTTTCATCATTCCGAACATGATTCGTGACCTTCGATTTGCATTCCGTGGGATCATGGTTGACGAGGGGGTGGCTAATTCTATGAGATTCATGGCTAACTACGGGAAAGCGCAAGCTGCTGTTTTAAGGGCTGTTTCCGGTAAAGCCAATATGGACAAAAAGTACGATAAGCTATACCAGCAATTCCGTAATGATGGTGGCATAACTGGAATCACCAAGCTAGATGACATCAAGAAGATCAAACGAAAGATGGAGCGAGAAGCCCACCAGTTAATTGAGGAACGAAAAAAGGGAATCAAAAACCCATTGATATGGGTCAAAAAACTATTTCTGTTGGAGGATAGGTTAACGACTAATCTGGCCGAGTGGAGTGAGAATATATCCAGATTTGCAACCTATTTAACCTATCTCGATATGGGTAGGTCTAGACAGGAGTCTGCAACAAGAGCCAAGGAGATTACCACAAACTTTGATAGGCGTGGTACCTGGTCAAGCGGAATCAATGCTGCGTATGCATTTTTTAATGCTAGGGTTCAGGGAATCAAACGGTATGGCGATCTATGGAAGAAGAACCCGGGCATTATGGCTACATGGACTGCTTTTGACATGGCCCTTGGTTTTGCACTTGCCGCATTAATGGATAGCTGGTATGGTGATGACCCGGACGAGGAGGGAACTAAAAAAGGCGATAAGGTTAACCGATTTGTACGGCATAATTATCTTAATATCCCCGTGCCAGGATCTGATAAACTAATTAGCATTCCGAATCCTCATTCCTTTGCTTTTTTCCACGCAATTGGATCAACTCTATATGATGTAATGAGTGGGAAGATGGACGGGAAAGAGGCACTTTCTTTCAGTTTTGATGCTTTTGCTAATAATTTAATACCTATTGATCTTGGAGGAGCCTTCAATAATGAGGGTAGATTGTCTGCGAGACCTATTGTTCCGACATTCTTTGTCCCAATATATGATCTTACTGTTAATGAGGATTTCGCAGGGAGGATGATTTATCGTGAACCATTTACGAAAGATCTGGAAAAGAAACTATCTCCAAGTCAGCTCTATATGAATGGTACCAACCGGATGCTCCGAGTTATTACTGATGCAGCCTATCAGGCTACTGGTGGAGATCTGGAGACCGGAATGAGATATTACTATGAAGGAGGCAAGAAGAAGCGAGCTTGGGGAGGAGAGGTAAATCCAGCAGCTATTGAGCATATCTTAGAAACGACTCTGTCAGGTAAAGGTCAATTCTATAACCAGCTTTTCAAAATTGCTATTCGTCCCCTTGAAAAGAATAAAGAACCACTTCAGAGCTATGATATTCCAGTGGTCAGTAGATTCGTTCGGACTGCCTGGGGTGATCCAATTAAAGATAAATTCTACGATAATATCCGGGAGGCTGGAGATATTATCTCAGCCTATAAAATGGCCAAGGGTGTGATTGAGCAGGGGAATGTACTCAACGAAATTGGTAGAACTCGATACGAAAATGCCAAAGAGATCATAAAAATCAATAACCAGATTCGTGATATCAACGAAGACTTGGCTAGTTCGAAGGTAACTCAGGCACATAAAGATCTTCTTATGAAGAAAAAACGAGAAAACATGAGAAAAATTAATCAGATAGAATTATGAAACCACTTGACAAATCGCTATATACAGTCTCGTATTTGATGCCTTCCAAGCCTAAGGAGGAGGTTATAAAAGGCCGTATTGCTGCACTCAATAGAGGCGATGGCCAAGAAAATCTTGAATTACTAGATCAGTCTGGTCTCTTTTGGTCTGCTCTAGAAGACTTTAGGGACCGAAGAAGCAAATCCCGAAAATACGAACGAGGCGATCAGTGGCATGAGCTTGTTCAGGACGAAAACGGAGAATGGGTACGGGAAGATACTTTGATCAGAGAACAGAACCGTTTGGCGCTTAAACATAATGTCATCCGGCAGTTGGTGAAGAATTTGCTTGGTCAGTACCGGACTAATCAGGCCAAGAGTGTGGTTTTTTCTCGGACCCGTGAGGATGCTTCATTATGTGAAATGATGACAAACGCTCTTCAGGCGGTGAAGGAACTTAATCAAACAAAAGAAATGGATGCTCAGCAATTTCATGAGCACATTCTATCTGGGATGGTGGTTGGAAAAGTTGGATATGATTATTTCCGTGAGCTTGACCGAAATGATGTACTGATCGAAAATATTAATGTTAATCGGATATTCTTTAACACCGATGTGATGGATATTCGGACTAAGGATCTCAATCTGATTGGAGAGATCATTGACATTGATATGGATACCCTGATATCAAGATTTGCACGAGACAGAGATGATGAGGAATATATCCGTCAAGCTTATATTGACGTAAAAGGTTTTGTTACAGCACAATCAGATGCAATGAGTGCTGATTCTGTTGATTCGATTAACTTCTATTCTGCTAATGATGGGAAATGCCGTGTATATGAGATTTGGTACCTCAAGAGTGAATGGAGACTTTGGGTACATGACCCCTCCCAAGGCACTTACCGATTTTACCGGCTCGAGGATGAAGATATGCTCCATGCCGAAATGGAGAGCCGGATTATCCGGGCAGCTCAGTATGGCATTCTCCCAGAGGAGATCCCGCAGCTCAAAATCGAGAGACGATATGAACAGTTTTGGTATGTGAAATTTCTTACCCCTAATGGTAAGGTTTTATATGAAGGAGAAACACCCTATTTACATCAGCGACACCCTTATATACTAAGCCTTTATCCTTTGCTTGATGGAGAAGTATGGGGCCTTGTGGAAGATGTGATTGATCAGCAACGCTATATCAACAGATTGATATCATTGCTTGATTATATTATGGGGACTTCTGCTAAGGGGTTATTGATGGTTCCGGAGGAATCAATTCCGGAAGGGATGAACCCTGATGACTTCTCAGACGAATGGACTAAGGTAGGAGGAGTTATCGTGTATAAATCCAGAGGGGGGACACCTGCGCCAACGGTTATTTCTTCGAACTCAACTAATATCGGCGCTAGTGAAATCCTTGCAGTAGAGATGCAGCTCATTAACCAGCTTACTGGAATCAATCAAGCTATCCAGGGAATCCAAAGCTCTGCTTCTGATCCGGCCAGCAAATATGCAATGATGGCCCAACATTCTAGCATGAATAACCGGGATGTGATTGAAAATTTTCATAGCTGGATCCAGAGACGTGATAATATTGTTTTGCAGACTATCATTCAATTCTATAATGAGAAAACCTACCTGGGTATTTCCGGTCATTCGTATGCGGATGAGGCTAAATATTATGATCCGGAAGCAGTTAAGGATATTCAGTTCTTTACGCAGATATCAGCTATGTCGGATACGCCAGTATATCGTCAGATGATTGATGATACACTCTTTAAATTACTTGAGCTTCAGGTTATTGATGGCAAGATGTTCCTGGAAAATACATCGTTGCCTTTCGCAGACAAGATCTTAGATGGTATTAGTAAGAAACAAGAGGAGATCGCTGAACAGGCTCAAGAGGCTGGCATTGATCCAGGAAACCCCTTAGAAAATGTTAATCCAGTATTAGCTAATGCGTTGATGCAGGAGGGTGGAGTTGCGAAACCTAAGATACTGTAATGGTTAGGTGTTTTTTCATAACTTGGTTAGGATTAGTTGGGGCATGGGAAGCTATCAGGCTTCCCTTGCTTTTTAATTTTATTTTAGGATGAAGAAAAAACATGAAATAGGCGAGATAGTATGTTCTTATTTGGAACGATTCCCGAATGAGTACAGCAGAACGATCGCCCGGGCTATCTATAAGAAATATCCAAAATTAGGCACGATAGAATCTATTCGTAGCAGGATTCGATATTATAGATCTTCTAACGGGAAGTACGCCAGAATGACTCTTAACGACACACGTTTCGTTGATTATGATATCCCTGAAAGTGACATGGAAATCCGGGAGGATTTTATTCTTCCTAAAGATGCAAATGATATTCTTCTGTTATATGATGTTCATGCTTGCTATCATGATACCAGGGCAATAGATGCCATGCTTGATTGGTGCATTGATAAAAAGATTAACACAATTGTTATAGGGGGAGACTTCCTAGATTTTTATAAGGGTTCATCTTTTATGCAGGATATTAGAAAGCGAGATCTGTGGGAAGAAATAGAGATTGGCCAGAAACTCTTGAAATACATTAAGGAGGGAGTCAATCCAAGGAAAATATTTTACCTAATGGGTAATCATGAAGCTAGGTGGGATCGCTATCTTAAAGTTAACGCTCCTCAGCTGATCAAGTTTCCGCAGTTTCGAATAAGTCAATTATTAAATATGCCTGGGGTTGAATTTATCGAGCATGGTCGATTGATTCGTGCAGGGAACTATTTCATCGGTCATGGGGATGAGTTTGGTGGGAGAAGTTCAAACCTTATTTCTCCGGCACGGACTTTTTCTTTAAGAGCGAAGGCTAACTTTATTGGAGGACATTTCCATAAAACTGGTACCGAACCAATAGAGGGATTGACAGATGAGATTATGTTTTGCCATAGTGTCGGCTGTTTGTGTGGGTTGTATCCGGAATTTATGAGATATAATAGATGGAATCATGGTTTTGCCAGACTCGTAATAGATGACAATGGGATTGGAAAAGTTTCCAATATAAGAATCTACAAGGGTGTTGTTGCTGAGTGAACACAAAATAAGGAGGGTATTAAAAAATATGGTTGATAATC
>Ga0265294_10002388_pt1 | contig 24672 bp, 18 predicted proteins | sample MunlanPumphouse3_FD_192504 | JGI IMG/M metagenome (GOLD analysis project Ga0265294, IMG submission 192504) | Groundwater microbial communities from a municipal landfill in Southern Ontario, Canada - Pumphouse #3 | ecosystem: Environmental > Aquatic > Deep subsurface > Groundwater | place... | reverse complement strand
AATCTATACCAGCTGCGAACCCTGCCCCATGTGCTTGGGTGCCATCTACTGGGCGCGCCCCGACAGAATCTATTATGCCGCCGATAAAAATGATGCCGCTGATGCCGGGTTTGACGACTCTTTCATTTACAAAGAAATCGAATTATCTCCCAATTTGCGAAAAATTCCCGCCTCGCAACACGATAAAAATAGTGCCATTCCCGTCTTTGAAGCATGGAAATTGAGCGAATCAAAAACAGATTATTAAAATATTTATAATTGTAAATAATTCATTTACTGTAATTTATATTTGTTATTAAAAGTATTGAACTTTTGATTTGAAATATAATGAACTATTTTTTATCATAGTCATATTTTATTTTGTACGTTTGTACTTTCAAAATAAAAAAATATGAAAGTTACCAGAATTTTTGATTTATTAGACAATTTAAAAGAAAAATACAGAAAACAAGATATCTTATGCGGCAGGGTTAACGGCGAATGGCGCAAGTATAGTGTTGATGAATATATTGAATACTCCCATACCGTTTCGGCTGCTTTGCTGGAGTTGGGATTTCAAAAAGGGGACAAGATTATTACCATCATGAACAACCGCCCCGAGTGGAACTTTTTCGACATGGGAATCATGATGGCGGGAATGGTGCATGTTCCTGTTTATCCGACGTTAACAGAAAACGACTATAAATTCCTTATTAATCACTCTGACGCAAAATGCGTTGTCATTGGCATTGAACCCATTTATCGCAGAGTTGAACCCATTATTTCCGAATTGGAAAATCACCCCGAAATTTTCACTATTGACCCAATTGAGGGAAGACGAAATTATACCGAATTTTTGGAAATTGGTCGGGCAAACATGGAAAAATGGATGCCCACCATCACACAAATTAAAGAAAATACCCAACCGGATGAAATTGCAACCATCATTTATACTTCCGGCACGACCGGAAACCCGAAGGGCGTGATGTTGAGTCATAAAAATTTTGTCACCAATGCGTTGGCCGTTGCGGCTGTGCAAACCAACGACCACAATAGCAACATATTGAGTTTCTTGCCCTTGTGCCACGTTTACGAAAGAGTTGTCTGTTATAAATACCAATTTCTGGGCGCAAGTATATATTATGCGGCAAGTTTATCTACCATTGCCAAGGATTTGAAGGATATTCATGCAGTTGGTTTTTGCGCGGTTCCCCGTGTGTTGGAAACGATGTTCGATAAACTGCAGGCTGTCGGAAAAGACTTGAAAGGTATCAAAAAACAAATCTATTCTTGGGCTTTCCGAATCGCGCAAGTATATGATAATGAGAATAAAAATTGGTTCTACAAGAAAAAATACGAAATTGCCGACCGCTTGGTTTATTCAAAATGGAGAGAAAACTTAGGCGGAAATCCAATGATTATTGTTTCCGGCGGCTCGTCCATTCAGGAACGTATCATTCGTCTTTTTTCCGCAGCCAAATTGCAGGTTTTTGAAGGATATGGCTTAACGGAAACTTCTCCCGTAATTGCCGTCAATAACCCCCGAAAAAATATATGGAAAATCGGAACTGTCGGCGAAATTCTGCCCTGCATCGAATTTAAGCTCGCAGAGGACGGCGAAATTCTTACCAAGGGCGACTGCCTGATGATGGGCTATTATAAGGACGAAGCTTACACCAAAACCGTTATTGACGACGAGGGCTGGTTTCATACCGGCGACATCGGCACGATGGTTGAAGGAAGATATCTGAAAATTACTGACAGAAAGAAGGAAATTTTTAAACTTTCCACCGGCAAATACGTCGCTCCACAAGTAATTGAAAATAGATTAAAAGAATCTTATTTCATTGAAAATGCAATGGTTATCGGAGAAAACGAAAAAATTGCCGCGGCAATTATTGTCCCAAATTTCAATTCCCTTCATTTCTGGTGTGCCAAACATAAAATTCATTTTGAAACTCACGAAGATCTTATTGCTAACCCAGAAGTTATCAAAAGAATGCAACGCGAAATCACCAGTATTAATGATACCCTTGCCGAGCATGAACAAGTTCGAAAGTTTAGGTTGGTAGCTGATGTCTGGAGTACACAAACGGGCGAATTTTCGCAGACTTTAAAATTGCGCCGTGGCTTTTTGAAGAAAAAATATGATGCTATTTGTCGCGAAATTTATCTTCACGATAAAGCCGAAAAATAATAAACTGCGTTTTTAAGCGGTTTTGACACGAGGGTCTAACCACCCATAAATAATATCTACAACGATATTGATGATGACCAATATGACTGAAACGTAAAGGAGTGAGCCCATTACGACGGGAAAATCATATTTGTCCAAAGCATCCACAATCACTACTCCCATTCCTTTCCAATCGAAGATGTATTCTACGAAAACAGCACCGGCGAGCAGCGATGCCAGCCAGCCCGAAATGGCGGTTACTACAGGATTTAATGCGTTTTTAAGGGTATGTCTGACAATAATGGTGGTGGGTGAAACTCCTTTTGCTTTTGCTGTTCTGATATAATCTTGGGAAAGTACATCCAGCACGGAGTTTTTGGTTAGTTCAACAACAATTGCCAAGGGTCTTATTCCCAATGTGATGGCCGGAAGAATGATATTTTTCAAATCCAAATAGGTGCCTGTTCCGTAATTATCAACGGAATAGAGGCTTCCGAACATGCTCAGTCCCGTGTAGTCTGCCAACAGGAAGGCAAAAATCCATGCGAAGAGGATGGCTGCGAAAAACGAAGGGACAGACATTCCCAAAACAGAGAAAAAAAGTGCGCATTTATCGAACCATGTTCCTTTATATAGGGCGCAAAGTACGCCGATAAAAATACCGACCAACAGTGCAAAAACGATGGAAACGAAGGCTAACAGTGCTGTTTTGGGGAAGGCTTCCGTCAGAATTTCGGAAACCGGTCTTTTGCTTTGATAGGAGCGCCGCAAATAGGGCGTTTTTAGTACTACAGCAGATTCATCGAAGGAAATCAATCCGGTATAATGATAATTTTCATTATTTAAATAAAAAAAAGATTCTGTATCTTTAGTTTTATGCCAAGAAATGGGTGATAAGTCATTCAAATAGGCCAAATACTGGATGCCTATCGGCAAGTCCAAGCCCATTTCTTTTCGGATAGCCTCCTCGGTAGCGATGTCGCTGCGCTGTCCCATCATCATGCGGGCAGGGTCACTTGGCAGGACGGTAAACAGAAAAAACACCAATGTAATTACACCTAATAGAAGTAAAAACCCATAAGCAACCCTTTTAAGGACAAATCTCAGCATCATTTTCTGTCGGTGAATTACATCACTAATTTGAAGCCAACGCTATGAATATTAATGATTTTCACGTTGGGTTCGTTTTGAAAAATTTTGCGCAGTTTAGTGATATATACATCCATGCTTCGCGCGTTGTAATAGCTGTCATCTCCCCAAATTTTCTTTAAGGCAAAACCGCGTTCCAAAACTTCATTTTTCTTTTGAATCAACAAGGTGAGTAATTCGGCTTCACGAGTGGTTAAACTTTGCTCAACTCCGTCTATCAGAAGTGTTTGTCGATTGACATTAAAAGTAATACTGCCGATTTGGTAGGTTTGATTCAAGTCTTCGGGTTCAGGTGTCATGCGGCGTAAAAGTGCCTGAATGCGCGCCAACAAGACTTCCATGGAAAATGGTTTGGTAATATAATCATCGCCACCGATGGAGAGACCTTCAATGATATCTTCTTGCATGTCTTTGGCTGTCAGGAAGATAATAGGGATTTTTTTATCCATTTTTCGGATGCTTTTTGCCAAGGTAAAACCATCTTTAATGGGCATCATGACATCTATTAAGCAGATATCGAAATTATTCGAGCAAAACATGTCATAAGCGATTTCGCCATTATTGGCGTGCATGACGGAGAAATTCTTTGCTTCCAAGTAAGTTGCGAGCACTTTTCCTAAATTAACATCGTCTTCTGCCAATAAAATTTTATTTTCTTTTCCCATCTCTTTATTTTTTTAAAGGTAAATATATCTTAAATGATGTTCCTCGCTTTAATTCGCTCTGAACGAGGATTTTGCCATTATGTAATTCAATGATTTTTTTGACGTAATTGAGTCCCAAGCCATAACCTTTGGTTTCATAGACATTGGCATTGGGTTTGGGAACACGATAAAATTCATCAAATATTTTATGGATATTTTTTTTGGCAATACCCACTCCGTGGTCGGTGATAACCACTACCAACATATCTTTTTCGTTGTAGGTGCTGATATCGATAATAGGCTCTGAATTAGAGTATTTGATACCATTTTCTATCACATTAATCATGATGTTTTCTATATGAAAAGGGTCTGCAAAAACTTCAAAATAAGCTGCATCGTAATGGGTGGTGATTTTCCCGCCTGCCGATGATACTTGCAAAGAGATGTTTTGAATCACGCTTGTTAAAATGTCGTGAATGTTAATAAGTGACATTTTCATGCAAACTTGTCCCTTTTTTAGTTGCGCTAATTGCAGAATGTCGCCTACCATGGTTTTTAACCGGTTATTTTCCGATTCAATAATGGAAATATACATGGCTCGCGTAGTCGGGTCAAGTTGAATAGACGAGTCTGACAATGATTCGCATGCCAAGGCGATGGTTGAAATCGGGGTCTTAAACTCGTGCGTCATGTTGTTGACAAAATCGTTCTTTATTTCCTGATTCTTTTTCTGTCGGTATAAAGAAACGATGGTGGAGGTGGCGATAAACAAGATCATAAAGAGTAAAATGATGATGGGAATGACAATTTTGCCCATTCGCCATAAGAAAAGCGTCCTTTGGTAAGGGAAAGAAATAATCAAATAGTGTGAAAAAATTTCATTATTCGCCTGTTTGAGTGCAAAGACGTAGCCGTTTTCCAACATATTGGTCGTATTATTGGCGGGAGCAATTACGTAGCGATTATTTTGGTATTCATAGATACAGAAGTCGAAATTCGTTTCGATTGAATGCTTTTGTAAAACACCCGATATCAGATGTTCTAAGGTGTCTCTGTTGATGCTGTTGTAAATAATATTTGAAAGATTTTCAATTCTAATACTGTCTTTTTGTTTGATTTGAATAATTTGTAAGCTGTCGCTGTTTAAAGAATCCAAATTAATGAGATAAGTAGTGTCGGCATTCATAACGATAGGGGAGCCCAAATAATCTCTCATTGTTTCCTTTAATAGAGCAAAGGGTCTTTCTTGTTCTTCCGGCAAGTACAAAAAAGAGTGTTTAATGTAATAGTCGTTACTGTCGGCAATGGTGTTATGGGACAAAGAGGAGGAATCTTGTGCAAGATTAATCATGCTATTGACTTTATTTACAATCTCTTTGCCGGCGATGAGTACGTCTCCCGTAAAAGCTGTTTTTTGTGCTTTTTCGGCTTCCATGTATAACAGGTAGGTGTTGACAAAAAGCAAAGCCGATGTGATAAGTAGAATACTTACACTGAGAATGGCTATGATAATACGTTGTTTCTTCATGGTCAACTATGCTAAAACGCCCGGCAAAAATACGCAGAAATTTTCGCTTAACCGATAGTGAAAAGAAAAAAATGATAAAAACAATGAAAATCAGCCAATTACAAATTCTTCATTGCTCAGATTAAAGCTGAATGTGGCACCCCCGTCGGGATTGTTGCGAGCTTCCAAGAGACTATGATTACGATGTAATTGGGATACACAAAGCATCAAGCCAAGACCTGTTCCCGATTCTCCCATGGTTCCGGGAGTGGTATAGTATTGGTTTTTCTTGATTAGGTTGTACATTTGTTGTTCATTGATGCCGATTCCGTTGTCTTTGACAGAGATTTTCCAAATATTTTGTTCTATTTCTTCGGAGATGATTTCAATTTTTCCACCAATATTGGTAAATTTGATGGCGTTTCCCAGAAGATTCATCAAGATGCTCAGCATCATATTTCGGTCAACAAAAACGGTAATTGTTTCAGAAACAAGATTGATAATATTGATATTTTTCTGTTGATAATGTACTTCTAAAGCGTCAATAACTTCGATTACGAGATTATGTAGGTTGAAATGGGCGGGTTGGAAATCGCCGGTGTTGTTTCCGTCTTTACAAATGTTGACCATTTTTTGAAGGGCATCCATTAAGATATAGCAGCTTTTGTTTAATTGAACCAAAAGCTCTTGTTTTTTAGTTTCCGGAATGCTTAGTTGAAGCATTTCCGTTCGGGTAAGAATAGGAACCATCAAATTTTTCAGGTCATGAACGACAGATGCGATAAAAACATCTTTTTGTTCACTTTTCTTTTGTAAATCTTCTAATTTTTGTTCTAACTCGACTTGTGTAAATTTGTGATTTACGGGTTTCATTTATGTTATTTTCGAACTTTCTTAATAAATTCTTCAACTTCAGTTACGCCGCCTTGATAAACTAAATAGCCGTCATAAGGTTCTCTTTCCGTAATTTCGTCATTAACTGGGGTAAGCATTAATTTTTTCACTTCTTCGGGGTCGTGGGTTTGTCCCAAAGCCCAGCCTAATTTGATAAATGCCACTTCCGGAAGCATATTTCCGGCAGGGATAATACCGCGCGCCATCATATCGCGTCCGGTATCATAGACGAACATATCTACGTAGCCCCAGATGGTTTGGAGCGTCATATATTGGTGAACTCCCTCAGCCTGAGCGCGTTCCACTGCAGGGTACATGCTTTTATTGATGTGTCCCAAGCCGGTTCCTACCCACACAACACCTTTATAACCATTGTCAATAATGGAGTACAGCATATCGGGTTTCATGCCCGGGTAGTAATATAACATGGCCACGCGGTCGTCAAAAGTCGGAATAATTTTAACATCTTTGTCTTTTCTCCGATGGTTATAGGTTTTATGGATGGGGGCTACGCCCTTGCGGGTAACGGTTGCGATGGGCGTATCGCCGATTGTTCGGAAGGTAGAGCGGTAGGATGAGTGCATTTTGCGAACGCGGGTACCTTTGTGAAGGAATCCATATTCGTCGGAGGTAGGACCAAACATACAAACCAATACTTCTGCGATGTCACCGTGACCGGCAGCAGTCATGGCGTGCATTAAATTGAGGGCAGCGTCGGAGCTGGGGCGGTCAGAGGAGCGTTGCGAGCCAACCAACACTACAGGAATAGGTAGGTTTTGGCACATAAAAGTTAAGGCTGCACCGGTATGGTGTAAGGTATCTGTTCCGTGACCGATCACAATTCCTTCGATTCCGTTTTGGATCTCTTCTCCAATTTTTTTGGCTAACGCAACATATTGTTCCGGTCCCATATTTTCGGAGAAAACTGCAAATATTTTTTCTGTTTCGAGGTTGCAGATGTCGGCTAATTCAGGTACTGCGCCATAAAGTTCGCCCGGAGAAAATGCCGGAATAACGGCTCCGGTGCGATAATCCAAGCGGGAGGCAATGGTGCCGCCGGTCCCTAACAATTTTACGTGTGGAAGCCCTTCGGTATAAGGAAATGCTTTTTCAGGAATCTTAAATACGGGTTGTGATTCCGGCGTGCCGGTCATCATCACAATCGTGTCGGTATCAATGCCTACGTTATAGCCTGTAATGAGCTTTAAAACAATGTGTTTGAAATCGTTGTTCTCAGCGCGCGGCAGTACCTTGCCCGAAAAGTGACCGCGAGTGGTATCTACTTCCGCGTTGTCCCATACATGTACATTATATTTTTTAAGAAGTTCTAATGCTTCTCCTTTGTAACCTTGAAAGATGTCTTTATTCATTTTCTGAGTTTAAAATTTAAGTCGGCAAATTTACAATTTATTTTAATATATGAAGGAAATTGATTGTTTTTTTTACATTTGTCATCATGTTGATGATTATCTCCGTTTTATTCATCAGCAGTACCAATCAATGATGGTTTTCTTTCATAAAAAAAAGCATAATAAGAGTCCCTTATCATGCTTTTTTTTATTTGATTTTCAAGGAATTATCCTAAATAGGCTTTCAAATTTTTACACTTAGCCGCATTTTTCAATCTACGGATTGCTTTTTCTTTAATCTGGCGTACTCTTTCGCGGGTAAGGTCAAATTTTTCCCCAATTTCTTCCAAAGTCATCGGGTGTTTGCTGTCTAAACCGAAATATAATTTGATAACATCAGCTTCGCGGGGAGGCAATGTAGAAATGGTTCTGTTGATTTCCATTCGTAAAGACTCATGCAACAAAGCTTTGTCCGGTGTCGGAGCTTCTTCTGCTTTTAAAACATCGTACATGTTGTTGTCTTTATCTTGGGTGAGCGAAGCATCCATTGATATATGGCGGGAAGAATTACGCATGGAATCTTTTACCTCCGCTTCCGTTATGTCCAATAAATTGGCAATTTCGTCTGCACGGGGCTCTCTTTCATATTCTTGTTCCAAAAATGCGTAAGCTTTATTGATTTTGTTGATGGTTCCGATTTTGTTGAGGGGAAGCCTTACGATACGGGATTGCTCAGCCAATGCCTGAAGAATAGACTGACGAATCCACCAAACCGCATAAGAAATAAACTTGAAACCACGTGTTTCATCGAAACGCTGTGCCGCTTTGATCAGTCCCAAATTCCCTTCATTGATTAAATCCGGTAAACTTAAACCTTGGTTCTGATATTGCTTGGCTACTGAAACTACAAATCGTAAATTAGATTTGGTCAATTTCTCTAATGCAGCTTGGTCGCCATCTTTAATCTTTCGCGCTAAATCCACTTCTTCCTCAGCAGAAATCAACTCCACTTTACCAATGTCATGCAAATATTTGTCTAAGGATGCAGTCTCTCGATTGGTGACTTGTTTCGTGATGTTAAGTTGTCTCATATTCAATTAATTTTGTATGCCTTTTACGGTATCGAACGCGATTTGTTACGTTTATTTTACTTTCAAAAAAAGTCTGCAAAGGTACACTTTTTTTACGAAAAGGTCTTTTTAAAAAGATGTTTTTTGTTGTTTTTTTATTCTGTTATTAAATTATTGTAAATCAGATAATTATATCTAATTAGCGTACCCGTAACTTCCGTCCGAGACTCAAAATGGTGGTTTCTTTGATTTTATTCAATTTGCATAACTTCTGAACGGAAGTATGGTATTTGCGTGCAATGGCACTCAGGGTGTCTCCCTTTTTTATGGTGTGAAATTTAGCAGTTGAGCTGTTTTTTTCTGTCGTGGTTTCAACATTTCCTTTTTGACTATCCGCGATGGTAATTTTAGTTTGCTCTCGATTTGAACTTTGGTAAGCGGAATTTAAGGCAGTGGTGGTAATTTCGATATCTTTGTTGATGGAGCGAATTGAATCGCTGCGGGAGTGGGAGAGAAACCATTGATAGGTTTCATCAACATAGAAAAAACGTGCCAGCTGTGAGTGATTCATTCCTTTTAATTTGGTAAATCTCAGCAGGGAAGTGTCCCCACATTCAATCATGGCGTTGACTACTTTTTGGGATTCGCTGTATCCCACGGCACGGTCGGCAGTGCCGTGCAATATCCAAGTGGGCACTTGTGTCAATCCGCAGTATGATTTTAAGGTTCCCCCGCCGCATAATGCCATCGCCGCCGCAATTCGTTCAGGATAAGTTCCTACATAATCAATGGTTCCGTAACCACCTAAACTCATTCCCATCACATAAATACGATTGGTGTCAAATGCGTATTTTTCTTGTACCCAATTCAGTACGTTGTTAATCTTCTTCGGATTCCACGAACCACCCGGGTTTTGCGGTGCAACAATGAGTGCATCAATCGCGTGCCCGTTTTCTACCGCATCAATACAACCGTAGCGTCGTACTCTCGATAAATCATTGCCACACAAGCTGCTGCCGTGCAAGAAGATGAAGAGCGGTTTGGAGGTTTGAATGGAATCGTATCCCGCGGGAGTGTATAACCAAAAATTGTAACCTTCCGATACGATGTTGCGATGTGCCGTCAGCTTTTGCCCCATCGCCAATATGGGCAGAAAAACCGCTATAAATATGATTATTTTTCTCATAATATTGATAATTTGTAAATTTCTCTTCCCCGCGAACCGATGACTACGTGATTGTCAATGACGATGGGCGAAGATTCAAAATTATTTCCGATATATCGTGTAGTTATTATTTTCCCGCTTTTTCCGTCGATCAAATATACATTGCCCGCTGTGTCGCCTGTAAAGATAAAAAGCTCATTCTTTTCGTTATAAATGGCTACAGGTGAAGACCAAGCATAGTGTTTGAGCGGTACCCGATAGATGATCTTTCCGGTTTGTTTGTCTATCGCCACCAAGTCCCCTTTTAATAGCGGGAAATGAGTGCAAACATTGACAAATATCAAATTTTGACAATTTCCCTTTCCCGGCAAGGGTGTTGCAAAGATGCCGCCGTCAAACCATTTGTTATCAAAAAACGCTCTCTGACAAGAAATCGTATCTTCCCAAATTTTTTTTCCGTTCAGTCCGTTTATTTTGACAAAGTAGGAATAACCCTTTTCCCCTTGTTTATCGACTTCGCAGCCGGAATAAAGGTATGGTGTACCATTTTCAACTTCAATGACGGGTGTTGCATCGGAATCATCGTGATTGTTATAATGCCAAACCGGTTGCAGCGTATTCAGGTTAAAACAAATTATATTTCCGTGATTATCAGAAAAATAACCATAATTTGCATAAATGGCGAGTGAAGATTCAATGCCGGCAGCCCACTTTCCTTTTACCTTATATCGCATCGTGGAATGGATCTCAATATTTCCATTTTTAATCAAATACTTATAGATGGTGCCGTTTTCGCCTAAGCGGAACATAAAATTGCCGACCACAATAGGAGAGGAGTCGTAGGCATCCCATCTGCGCCATGCTTTGGGATCTTCCGCAAAAAAATGAGTCTTTTGGTGCGTAAACAAATTCATTACCAAAGCTCCGAAAGGCTTGCGAAGAGGAATTCCTTGTCCGATATACAAATTCCCGTTGAAGGTTGGGTCCAGGGAGGGCGTGCCTTTGATGGTGTTATCAACGTTGAAAGCTCTTCGCGATGAATCACCGGTCTGATAATTAATAAAATAGACTTTTCCGCAAAGCGAGCCGACAATGATTTCTTCTTTTCCAAAAGATGAGGTAAGTGCGGGCGACATTTTTTTAAAACGTTGGAAGAGGCTATCTGACCAATGAACGTAAAGAGGTTGTCCTGTCCAGCCTGTTCCGCCGCCCCAAGTTCCATATTGGGATTGGATGGTATCATAATCGGTTCTAAATATCCAATCAATTTCAATGTTATGGGGGGTTCCGGTTATTTTTCCTTGAAAATTCGCATCACGGTAAGGGCCGCCGCGAAAGCTCAAGATGCCCGATGCATGCGCGTATAAATCCTGCAAGTTTGTAATTTCGCCCGAAATGGAAGAATCCATGTATTGAATTGTAAAATCTAAATTTTCAACCGATTGATAGGCGGTGTCGGGGTATACGGTAATAGTGGAATCCGGCTTGGGCGTTCTTACACAAGATTCTTGAATGGGTTGATTTTCTTGCCGTTTGCACGAGGTAACGAGGCTACAAAGCACAAAAATCAACAGCAAGGCATTTTTTAAAAATAGAGCTAATTTCACGATGGAATCATTCAGACTTTCGTATTGACGAATCAGGGCTTGTTTTGAATATATTCATCGATGGCGTGGGCAGCTTTTTTGCCTGCGCCCATTGCCAAGATAACGGTAGCGGCACCGGTAGCTGCATCGCCGCCGGCGAAGACGCCTGTGCGGGAGGTTTGCGCGGTGACACTGTCGGTTTGAATGCAATGTTTGCGATTGGTCTCAAGTCCCGGAGTGGTGCTGGCTATCAATGGGTTAGGAGATGTGCCGATGGACATAATGACCATATCCACGTTCAGTTCAAAGTCTGAGTTCGGAATAACAACCGGACTTCTTCTGCCGGAAGCATCAGGTTCCCCTAATGACATCCTCACACATTTCATTCCTTTTACCCAGCCGTTTTCGTCTTCAATAATTTCTGTCGGGTTGCACAACAAGTGGAACTCAATTCCTTCTTCTTTGGCGTGATGTACTTCTTCGGCGCGTGCCGGCAGTTCTTCTTCCGAGCGGCGGTAGACGATACATGTTTCGGCACCTAGGCGCAAGGCAGTGCGCGCGGCATCCATGGCAACGTTGCCTCCGCCAACTACCGCTACTCGCTGTCCAACAAAGTTCGGAGTGTCATAGCCCTTTTTGTATGCAAATAAGAGATTATTACGGGTTAGAAATTCATTCGCAGAGACCACCCCGCACAAGTTCTCACCCGGAATATTCATAAAATTGGGCAACCCGGCACCGGAAGCGATATAGACTGCTTCGAAATTCTCTTTATCCATTAAGTCATCGATAGAAATCGTTCGTCCGACGACAACATCTTTTTCAAAAATAGCACCTAATTGGCGAATGTTTTCAATTTCATGTTTTACTACCGTTTCTTTGGGCAGACGGAAGGAGGGAATGCCATATACCAAGACACCGCCCAGTTCGTGCAATGCTTCAAAGACAGTGACTTCGTAGCCTTTTACCAGCAATTCTTTGGCGCACGTAATTCCCGAAGGACCACTTCCGATGATGGCTACTTTGTGTCCGTTTCGGGAAGATGGTTGTTCAAAAACAAGGTGGTTCTCCCGTGACCAATCTCCTACAAATCGTTCTAATTTTCCAATGGCTATCGGGTCAAATTTATTTCCCATAATACAAACTCCTTCGCACTGAGATTCTTGAGGGCAAACTCGACCGCATACTGCCGGCAATGCCGAATCTTGATTGATAATTTGGGCAGCAGTTTCAAAATTGCCGGCTGCTATTTCCTTGATAAATCCCGGAATATTAATGGAGACCGGACAACCGCTTACGCAACGCGGATTTTTGCATTGTAAACAGCGCGTTGCTTCTAAGATGGCTTCTTCGGCATTATACCCCAAACATACCTCATCAAAATTGGTGGCACGAATGGAAGGTAACTGCTCCCGAATGGCTACTCTGTGCTTTTTGTCGCGCACTTCTTCGGCAATTCCACCAATATGGCAAACATGTTGCTCTGCTTTTTCCTCAGCTTCCAATTGCTTCCGTTCCACAATATTGTTGTACATGGCTTGGCGTTTCATGGCTTCCGCAAAATTGACGGATGCTCCATCAAATTCCGGTCCGTCAACGCAGGTAAATTTCGTCTTTCCGTCTATCGAAACCCTACATGCGCCGCACATTCCGGTTCCATCAACCATCAGCGAGTTCAAACTGACCGTTGAATGAATCCCATATTCCTTGGCAACATCTACCACAAATTTCATCATAATCAAGGGACCGATAGCGATAATTTCATCATAATGTTTGCCGCTTTCCAATAATTCGCGCAACTTATCCGTCACCAAGCCTTTGCAACCGTATGAATGGTCATCGGTGGTAACGTACAGGTTGGCAACCTGTTGGATTTCATTTTCAAAAACTAGCAAGGATTTGGTTTTAGCACCCACAATCACGTCAACCGTGATGCCATGTTGGTGTAACCACTTGACTTGTGGATAAATAGGAGCTATTCCCACGCCCCCGCCGACAAAGACAAAGTTCTTTTTTTTGAGTTCTTCATTTGTCAGACGCATAAAATCGGACGGGCGACCGAGTGGCCCGACCACATCGCAAAAAGTATCCCCAATTTCTACGGATGCCATCTCACGAGTGGATTTTCCAATCGCTTTAAAAACAATGACAACGGTTCCTCTTTCAACGTCATAGTCGCTAATCGTAAGCGGAATTCTTTCCGACTTTTCGGATTGTTTGATAATTAGAAACTGACCTGGCAGCGCGGATTTTGAAAGGCGTAACGCTTCGATTTCAAGTAGATAGGTATCTTCCGCTAATATTTTTTTATCGACTATTTTGTACATAAATGTGGTTATAAAATGGTTTATTTTGAGGGCGCAAATATACTCATTTTTTGTCATCCCATATTTGCAAATTTTTCATCGTCGGAAATAAGTCAGATTTCCTACATTAATCACTATTTTCTCGCTTTTTTTGCGGATATTTCATTTGTCGTGATGCGTGAAATGAGTGAAAATTGTCATTTTTTTCGTTATTTTATTGATTTATAAATAGATAAATCAATTTTTGGATAGAATGTAATTAACATTCCATTGTTTGTTTTATTTTTGATATTTTTTTCATGTAATGAAGAAAAATAGTAAGTTTGCAAGTTGATAATTCTATACTACCATCAAATTATTATCATTATAATTTGATTCCTTATTCTTATAATTTAGTTCATTGGAATATAATTTTTTATGCGAATTAGAGCGATATTTATTGTAATCTTTGTGGTGTTGGTTGTTGTTTTTGTTGTCATTGGCATCGTCCACAAGCGTCATCAGGTATGCGAAGATGTTCAGGTTGAGCTTTTGCATTCAGGAAAAGATGTGCTGTTGTCGGAGCAAGACATACAATCGTTGTTGAAACAGAGCCATCTGATTTTGGAAGGTTCACCGATGAAGGAGATTAAAAAAGCAGATATTGAAAAAGCTTTGCAGAAGAATTGTTGGTTTGATAAAATCACCGAATTATCCTATAAAGGCAATGTTTTGGTACTGAAAATTTCCGTCAAGCACCCGTTTCTCATGGTTTTTACTCATAATGGAGCGAGCTATTATATTGACGATAACGGGAATTTCTTGCCTTATAGTGACAAGGTAACCGAAGAGATGTTGGTGCTCAATGGGAATATCAAAACCACTTATTCAGCGAATAAAACCATCAAAAATATTCCCGAGAAGTCAATTAAAGAGGCATTTGAGATGGCGAAAATCATTCAAAAAGATAATTTTTTTCGCTCCAATATTTCACAAATACTTATTAATCAAGAAAATGAACTTGAATTATATGGACGATTTGGACAACAGGTAATTCTTGTCGGGCATGTTGAGAAAGCAGCCGAAAAATTGGAAAATCTAAAATTGGTTTATCAAGAAGCCATGGTTTATTTGAACCCGAATACATACAAACAGATTGATTTAAGATATACCAATAGAATTGTTGCCACCCGCAGATAATATTAAAACTATGATAAAAGATAAGAAAAAAAAGACGAACGATGAAGCTCAACCCTCAGGAAAAACGAACAGTTTGGTAGTCGCATTGGATATTGGAACCACCAAAATAGTGATGGTGGCAGGTCTGTTGCGCCCTGATGGAAAAATAGAGGTTTGTGGGAATAGCAAAACCCCTTCTATCGGAGTCGAATTTGGTTCCGTTATCAATGTTACCGATACCGTCAATTCAATCAATGAAGCCAAGAGAATGTTGGAAGAAGATTTGAATATTGAGATTTCACATGTTTATGTAGGGATTGCCGGTCGTCATATAAGAAGCAGAGTATATAGTCATAGTATTCTCCGCACAGGGGGTAATGAAAAAATTGTAGAAGAATCGGAAATTGATAAAATGACGCGCGACGTTGAAAAACTCTCTTACAACGACGAAACTATTATTACGGTCATTCCACAAAAATATATCGTTAATGAAATTGAAACACTGAAACCGGTTGGGACTTTAGGCGAAAGAGTGGAAGGAAAATTTCAAGTCATTACCGGATTCAAAAATGAGATTTTTAAAATTGGTCTTTGCCTTCAACAAGCTGAATTGAAAGAGAAAAAGATTATCTTGGAACCGATGGCTTCCGGCTTGGCTTGCTTGACGGAAGAACAAAAACGTCAGGGCGTGGCATTGATAGACATTGGCGGCGGTACAACCGATATTGTGATCTTCGTGTCCGGCGTTCCGGTCTTTACTTCCGTAATACCCCTTGGCGGTCAGGTGATTACTCATGACATCGAGTCCTTAGGGTTAACTAACGAACAAGCCGAAATGGTCAAAATTAAACACGGAACTTGCTACGTGGCAAACGCTAACAAGAATAATAACATTACGATACCCTCATTATGGGGAGGCAATTCGGATAATTCAATATTTAGTGAATTATTGTTGGCTAAAGTGATTAATGCCCGCGTGGAAAAAGATATCTTGGGAGCCGTAAAAGCAGAACTCATTCGCTCCGGCTATGATTCTAAAATAAAAAGTGTTATCCTTACCGGTGGCGGTGCCCTGCTCCGCGACATCCGTTCCCTCTCCGAATTTGTACTCCTCAAGAAAACAAGAATAGGAATCCCGGATACCGGATTCGGCTGCGATTCCAACCTTAAAGACCCTACTTACTCCACCGCTCTCGGACTTCTGAAATTTGGCTGCCTCGCAGAAAATAATATTAGCTTCCCTGACCCCGAGCCTATCAATGAAGAGACCAAAGACGAAGATAAAGTGAATACTTCATTTGCTAAAAAGCTTACCGATGAACTAAATAAGTTTTTTAAAATCTTAGTAAACGAAAAAGGAACAGAATAATAATAAATACAATAAAAATATTATGAACGAATTAAGCGAAGAAATTACGTTTGACACCAATTACGGTCAGAAGAAAAATAGCTCTATTATCAAAGTAATTGGAGTGGGTGGTGCCGGGAATAATGCCGTGCAACGCATGTACGAAGAAGGAATTATCGGTGTCGATTTTATGATTTGCAATACAGACCGGCAAGTATTGGAAAAAAAGAAAGTGCCATGCAAGTTGGTCTTGGGAGATACCGGTTTGGGTGCCGGTGCCGACCCCGAACGCGCCCGCGAACTTGCCCTGAAAAGTAAAGACAAAATTCGAGATTTAATAGGCGATGAAACCAAAATGCTCTTCATTACCGCCGGTATGGGAAAAGGTACCGGAACAGGAGCTTCCCCCGTGGTCGCTGAAATTGCCCGCGAAATGAACCTCCTTACTATCGGTGTCGTTACTTATCCTTACGATTTTGAAGAATCAAAAGCCAAGAAGAAAGCCGATAAAGGTATCGAAGAATTGAAGAAATATGTCGATTCAATCATCATTATTCAAAACCAAAAAATTATTGACGAATACGAAAACGAAACGATGAGTGTCGCCCTTAGCCTCGCCGATGTCGTTCTCAAAAATGCCGTTAAATGTATCGCCGAACTGATTACCGTTGACGGATTCCAAAATGTGGACTTTAATGATGTCAAAACCATTATGTGTAATAGCGGCGAATGTATGCTCGGTATCGCCGAAGCCAGCGGAGAAAACAGAATCGAAAACGTAGTCAGCCACGCGATGACCAGCCCGCTGATTGACGATTCCAATATCGGTGCTGCCGAAAACTTCCTCTATTTTATTACTTATGGTAAAGACGCCGAGATGACAGTCGCCGAGTTCAAAAAATTGAACAAAGAATTTGAAGCCTATAAAAATGTAAATACTACACTTATTTGGGGACACGCTTTAGATGAATCCTTGGGCGACAAAATTAAATTGTCTGTAATTATTACCAACTATAGCAATAAAAATAAGGAAATTGAGGATAATTTCTTAGCCACGATGACCCAGGAACCCATACCGAATGAACCTATTTCTGCCGATTCCAATGAATTCAAAGACGCAGAACCCATTCCATCGGAAGCCTCGACCCAACAGCTTGAACCCGAATCCATCAAGAATGTTCAGGTGCCTGAATTTACTTTTACTCCCGAAGAACCACGTGTCTTTGACAATGATGATTCCTTTAAAAAAATGGTACAAGAACCCGCTTACTTGAGAACAGAAACTCAAAATATGGCTCAAAACTTAAATCAAGAACGAATACTGAGTACACATCAACCAAAAATTCAACCCAATTATTCGGTTGAAACCGTTTTCTTCGGAAAAACAAATCCTGTTGATTAATAGAATTTTTCGCTTGTCCCTAAATTAAAAAGGTAATCAATGACCGACAAATTAGGGACAAACGAATATTTATCCTCAAATACTTGCGAATAAGCTTTCCTTGGTTTGATTATTTCTCGTTTGGGGTGTATCTCGTTCCGCAAATCCTTTATTGAAACATTCATTTCAAAAGACGCTGTAATCACAGGGTCTTTTTTGATGCGCAATAACTTTAGTAATATGCTGATTATCTCTAAGTTATAATCAAATAAAAACGGATATTTCTTTTGATAAAAAGGAAACAGATAATCTTGGAAATAGAGAAAAAAAGGACTGTTGTTATATGCCGATTCTATCGTTTTCCAATGTTGACGTTGCCAATCATTCTTATAATCAATACGTACATCGCGGATCATCATTTTCGAAGATTGATGAACAACCGGAATAATCAGCGACTGCACGCCGTTGCCCGTCATAATGTTGGCGCGGTTGCGATATGACTGCTTCTGATAATGCTCTGCCCCCTCCAAAAAAAATACTTCGCTTTCGTTGATAAAAGCGAAGTATTCGATGGGAGGCAAATAAGCTGTGGATAAGATTATTTGTCCCTCATTCATTTTATACTATTTAGTGATGATGATCTTGCTACGATAAACATTAGTGTTATCATTTATTTCAATAAAATAGATGCCCGGCATTAAATCGTTTAAGTTCATGGTAAATTCGGGTTCTAAGGAAATATTGCGAGATAATACATTGGCACCAAGTGTGTTATAAATATTACAAACGCCTTCGTTGCTTTCAAATGATCCCGAAACGGTAACGATGCCGTTCGATGGGTTCGGATATACGGTAAGCGCATTCACGACTTCGGTATAGTTGGCAATGCCGACGTTGTTCAAATATTCGCCTTGCAAAGTAGTGGCACCTGTGTTATTCGGGTCTAACCAAGGTTTTAGTTTCTTGGCATTATTGGTGTTGTTGTTGTTTGTCCACGAATTGGAGAATTTTCCGTAGAAATCTTCGCCGCTCGGACCGGCTTGTCCTGCGTTGCCCGGAACACTCACGCAACTGCTGGAACCTGCATATAATTGTCCGACAATCAGTTTGTTTTGATTAAAAAGAGGAGATCCTGATGAACCTTGTTCGGTAGTTCCTGTGCTATAATTCCAAGTAGTAATCCAGTATTTGGTCCTGTTGCTGTAAACCAAAGCTCCGTTTCTGATGGTTGCCGGTGTACTGATTTTCTTCAAGTCGCCGCCCGGGTGATGGATACACATGCCGGAAGATGGGGTAGTGGTGGTGTTGTTCCAACCTGCCAAATAAGCATTGTAAATAGAATTGATGGTTCCTGTAATTTCCAACAGCATAAAGTCGGAGCTGGTACTTGCACTTCCTCTTGCTCTGACGTTGCAGCCGGTAGCTGAACGATTGTAAGGTCCAGTGGTTCCGTTACAAGTGGAGGTTTGATAATTAAAATAGAATTTCCAAGTGGCACCTGAATTGTAGCAGTGGTCTGCCGTGAGGACGTATTTTTTGCCGTCACGAGCCGTATTGTTGACCATGGCACCGGAACACATATAAACATAACCGCCGGCAGTCATGGTATAGCAAACCACCGAATTAATTTGGTCATGCCATTGCGCATCTAAACAGACAGCGTTAGGGTGACAAGTGCCGTTGGCACTTCCCAAACCACCCTTGGTATCATCTTTTACATTGAAAATGTCGCGATAACCATTCAGTACTTCATCCATTTCCAAAATGCCGTTAAATTCAGCATTCCCCGGTTCGTAATATTCGATAATAAAAGCTTCTCCCGGAATATCTTGCGGATAAAAAATCTCGCCTTCCATTTGATTTTCGTGGGTAAATTTACCAATCACAAAGTCTTTGTCTTTTGTATAAACGAAAAGTTCAGCTTCTTTGGGAATGATGAATTTTGAAAAATTGATAGAAGCAAAAGTAGCGTCGGGGCAATAGATGCCCACTCTCCAGATATAGCCGCCATCGGGCAAATAGTCGATGCGACCACAATTCTCTTTTGTGTAATTAATGGGTTGTACCACGCCGATACGGAGGGCTTGTTCTTTGCCCACCAAAGCATCTTCAGCCAATAACTGTTCGGCATCAATTCTGTCCATTTCGATGAATGGAACCGCTTCGGAAATATTGGAGTGTTTAAAACTGTAAGGTTCTCCGCCGTAACTCATTTGTGAAAAAACAGAGTAATTGCAGAAACATAAGGCAATCAAAATTGCGCTTTGTAAAATGTGTTTCATCTTTTCTTTTTAATTGATTTTTATTTGATTAAGGTAATTTTTCGGGTAATCATTTTTTCCGGTGTTTGAATGGCAACGAAGTACATGCCGTTTGGAAAATCATGTAAATCAACCGTTATCATATTTTCAGAAACTTCTTTTTCAACTTGAAGTATTTTTCCGGTTATATCATAAATGGTGATATGGGTGGGTTGGGTCAAGGGTTCTTTAAATTCGATGGTGGTGATTCCGGTAGTTGGATTGGGATAGATGGAGATGTTGTTCTCGAATTGATTGTCTGTAATGCCGTTACTGTTTTGGTTGTCGCACAAGTGCGGGAAGATGGCGTTGGTAAGGGAAATCCCCCAAGTATCTGTATAAGAAGACCATGTAGAATCGCTGTTCATTTCCCAGCCGGTATTGGCACCGTCTCCGTCGGTATTGGTAACAATGGCAATTTCGGCGGTTGTCGGCAGAATGACGCCGGCGAAGAAGTCGCCGGAAACTTCAATTCCGGTGTTAAAATCGCAGAGATAGCGGCGATTATAAGATTCGTAGGGGGAAGTCATCGCAGGGTCATGCTCAATAAAAAGATTGGCCATGACAGTAGAAACAGGGACTGTTTTGCTGCCCAAGATGTTCCCGGGAACTCCATTGTTATTGTCCCAAATGCAGAATGTGATATCTCCTGTTGTTCCACTGATGTGCCCGATATTAACGCTCATATTGACAACATATTCTACTACAGTATCTTTAGTAAAGAAGTCGGCTTTGGCAAGGTCATTGTAGTTGTTATTGCCCGACAGATAGCCCCTTTCCTGCATTCTGTATAAAGTTAAGGTTCCTGCTAACGGATAGTGGAGGGTTCTGCAGTTACCGGGTTGTGGTGGATTGCCTGGATCATCGGGATCGTTGGGGTCAAATAAATCGCACGTTGTATTGCCGGTGTTATTCGGGTCTAACCATGGTTGTAATTTGTCGGCATCGCTGCTTCCGTTTTGGTCCCAATGGTAGAAAATTTTGCCATAGTAATCGTTGTTTGGATATCCGCAAGAGGAGGCTCCACCGGTCAGTGTACCTACCACATAGCCGTTATTATCAAAGATGGGAGAACCGGACGAGCCGCCTTCCGTCACACCTTCGTTGGTTTGGGTCGCCACCCACCTGCCTACGCCCCAATGCGCATTGGGAGCACAGCCGGTATAGGAAGCGGTTTGAAGTGGAGAGGTGTAAGTCGATATTTTCTTCACATCGCCGGCAGGGTGGTGGATGCAAACGCCACTCGGGGAGGCGGTATTATCTCTGCGCCAACCGTTATAAATCACATTCCACGAATTGTCGGGGCGATTATTCAGCTCCAGCAAATAAAAATCGGAGCCGCCGCCCATACTTCCGAACGCCCGCATGGTACAACCGGTACTTGTATGTGAAGTTGCCTGCGTTGTATTCTGACAAGCTGTATATTCTAAATGAAAATAAAACATCCATTGGTTAAAATTGGCTGCCGAAGCATTCGGTCCACAGTGATTAGCGGTCAAAATATACGGGGTTCCGTCATTGGTCAAATTGTTGATCAACGTGCCACTGCACCAGCCACCTTGACTTCCTTCTACTACATAAATTCTGACAACTCCCTTTTTCTGAGTTTGCCAATTGTCTCCTTCAGGACAATTAATGTTGACTTCGCATGCACCGGCGTCGCCAATGTCTTTGGCATCTTGTAAATCTTCAACTCCTCTAAAAATATAAGAAACAGCAGAAATTTGAATATCGGGAATAGCATCGTTTTCGGTGTGCATAATGGCTTTTTTATTGCCAGGAGTCAGAAGTTGAGGTGCAACGTATTCAATAATAATGGATTCGCCCAAAATTAAACCGATGGAATATGCTTTGTCACCGGCATTGTCTTTATGGTTGTAACCACCCAATAATTGAGTTCTATCTCCGTCATATACATACAGTTGCGCTCCTTCCGGTAAATTAAAACGGTCGAAATGCAGTGCCAAGGCTTTGGCATCCTCACCTCTGATTTCCAATCTCCAAATCGGAGTACCGTTTTCCAATTGTGTCCAAGTTCCGGAGTTTTCCGCATTATAATTGACAGGCATCAATTGGGAAATGACGTATAACTCGTCTTTGCCGCTGTGCTCTTCGGCACGATTGATAAATGCTTCATCCGGTCTGGCAATATCTACTTTTGCAATTCCCTCAAAACCAGCTCTACTACTATATGACGGGGGATAATGGTTCAATAAAGACTGTGCCGATAAAGCATTTATGATGAAAATAAAAAAACAAAAAACAGGGATTATACGTTTCATATTTTTGATTGTATTTCGTCCATTATTATGTCAAATTTTATGCCAAAAAGTTGCCCGCAAAGATAAAAACTTTTTTTTTATTAATCATAGGTAAACAATATTTTTATTTATCAGTTTTATTGTGATTAAATTTTGTACTTTTGCAGACTTAAAATTATATAAAATCAATGGGAAAAAGAAAAGTTGCAGCGAAGAGTGTTGAACCGTTTAAAGGGGATATAGCAGAGCTAATTATTCAGGCGTTAATGGAAAAAAAAGGAGAAGACATTACGATTATTAATCTAAAAAAGATAAATCATGTCTATTTCGACAAATTTATAATTTGTTCGGGAACATCGAGAACACATGTTGAAACCTTGAGCGACTATGTTCAGGAAGTGACGAAACGGGAAGCCAATATACGCCCGGCATTTTTGGAAGGTATGATGAACGGAGAGTGGGTGCTTTTGGATTATTTTGATATCATCGTTCATATTTTCCAACCGGAAACACGAAACTTCTATCGCTTGGAATCTTTGTGGAACGACGCAGAAATTAAACATTTATAAAAACAAAAATAAGTATGTCAACGAATCCTAACTCAAATCCTAATCAGAATTTGCAGCAGAGAAATAAAAAAAGATTTAATTTTACATGGATATATTTGATTATCGGTGTTATATTGATGGCAATCTATTTGTTTGGAGGTTCCAATAATGCTCAAACCAAGGAGATAGATGATGTCCAATTTAAGAAAATGGTCCTTGATAAAGATATTAAGGAACTCATGTACACGCAAAAAGATCAAAAAATCTATCTTTTTTTGAAAGAAAAAAGTGTTGAAACAAAAGCCGACTATAAAGACTTGCGCGATAATTTGAAAGGTCCGCAGTATTATCTGAACATTTCCGACTATAAAGTCTTCAATGATAATTTGAATATAATGATTGAAGACCAAGTAGATGAGATGATGCAGGATAGTACTATCCGGGCGACAAAGAGTAAGAAGGAATTGAAAGATGGTTATGTTTTCCCGATGAAACAAGATACATCTAAGGATTGGGGAACCGAATTGATATGGTGGATGTTGCCGATTTTGCTTATTTTTGTCTTTTTCTATTTTTCGATGCGTTCGATGCGCGGAGGTGGTGCCGGTGGAGGCGGGCTGTTCAGTATCGGAAAATCGAAGGCACAATTATTTGATGAAAAATCAACCCTCAATATTTCATTCAAAGATGTAGCAGGGATGGAAGGTGCAAAATATGAAGTGGAGGAAATTGTAGATTTTTTAAAAAATCCGCAAAAATATACCGAATTGGGTGGCAAAATTCCACGTGGTGCTTTGTTGGTGGGACCTCCGGGTACCGGTAAAACCTTACTTGCCCGCGCTGTCGCCGGCGAAGCCAAAGTCCCTTTCTTCTCCCTGTCGGGTTCCGATTTCGTGGAAATGTTTGTCGGGGTCGGTGCCTCGCGCGTTCGCGACCTTTTCAAAACCGCCAAGGAAAAAGCCCCCTGTATCATTTTTATTGACGAAATTGATGCCATTGGTCGCGCCCGCGGCAGAAACGTGATGAGCGGTGCCAACGACGAACGCGAAAATACTTTAAACCAACTTCTCACGGAAATGGATGGTTTCTCCCCCAATGCCGGAGTCATCATCTTGGCGGCTACCAACCGCGCCGATATTTTAGACCGCGCTCTGCTCCGCGCCGGCAGATTCGACAGACAAATCCATGTCGAACTCCCTAACGTCAATGAAAGAAAAGGAATTTTTGAAGTCCATGTCAGAAGATTGAAATTGGGGACAGATGTAGATTTGGATTTCTTTGCCAAACAAACTCCCGGTTTCTCAGGTGCCGATATCGCCAATATTTGCAATGAAGCAGCCTTAATCGCTGCCCGTAATGCCAAAAAAGAGATCGGAAAAGAAGACTTCCTCGCCGCTATTGACAGAATTGTGGGTGGTCTTGAAAAAAGAGGCAGTATGATTACCCCGCACGAGAAAAAAGTGATCGCCTATCACGAATCGGGACACGCCTCCGTGAGCTGGCTCTTGGAACACGCTTCCCCTTTGGTAAAAGTAACCATCGTGCCACGAGGCAAATCATTGGGCGCCGCTTGGTACCTTCCCGAAGAACGTCAAATAACGACTTTCGACCAAATGTTCGATGAAATGACCGCACTACTCGGAGGACGTGCCGCCGAAGACGTCGCCTTTGGAAAAATTTCCACCGGCGCACTCAACGACCTTGAACGCGTAACCAAACAAGCCCATTCCATGATCGTCTATTTCGGACTGAACGAAAAAATTGGAAACCTCAGCTATTACGATTCCTCCGGACAAAGCGAATACAGTTTTAATAAACCGTATAGCGAAAAAACCGCTGAGGAAATTGATA
>Ga0265294_10002386_pt1 | contig 24679 bp, 21 predicted proteins | sample MunlanPumphouse3_FD_192504 | JGI IMG/M metagenome (GOLD analysis project Ga0265294, IMG submission 192504) | Groundwater microbial communities from a municipal landfill in Southern Ontario, Canada - Pumphouse #3 | ecosystem: Environmental > Aquatic > Deep subsurface > Groundwater | place... | reverse complement strand
TGGCGAACGTCATTTCAATGCGGCACTGTCAGTTTCTGACGGTGACTTCGACTTGGCAGTAAATCATGCTTATTTTGCGTTGCGCGCATATCTGATTGTTCTGGATATGCCGCGCCGTAAAAATATGGAACTGACCAGTTACGGCGCGTCGGTCGAACGTTCTTTTCCTGAGCTTAAATCAATAATTGTGCCGGTATTATTGATTTTTTTGAAACAAACTTACAGTACGCGTTTTGCCGATCGCGAAGAAGCGGCCAAAGTCATAAACTGTTTGTCAGACTTACGTTCTTTCACTTTGCAGACACTGGGAATGAAAAAAGACTGAGTTTATTTTGACACTAATGTCGCTGATTGTTGCGATGAAATTGTATATTCCTGCGAGAATGCTATAGTAAAACAAGTTTTTTTATTTGAAAAAAGGAGGGTTTACCCAATTATGTTATTTGATCGCGACTATATGAAACCGCCGCGTAATTCTGCCCCGGAAACTGATCCGATGAAGTTGTTATTAGGCATTATTGTTGCCAATGTAATAATGTTTCTCTTGATTCCGCCGCCGCGGATTGCTGACGGGATGATTTTTATTCCAAAATCTTATGATGCACTGGTACTGAGCTGGGAAGGGTTAAAAAGCGGGAAAGTCTGGCAATTGATTACCAGTACATTCATGCATGCCGACTTCTGGCATCTGGCTTTTAATATGTATGGTCTTTATCTTTTTGGATCGCTGTTTGTTCGTCATATCGGCACTAAACGTTTTTTGTGGCTTTATGTTATCAGCGGCGTCACCGGCAATTTGTTGTGGTTGCTGGCTAACTACAACAGTCATGGTTTCTTACTGGGGGCGAGCGGCGCGCTGTTCGGGGTTATGCTGGCGGCTGCCATGTTCGGGCCGAATAACCAGTTTTTAATTCTGTTTTTCCCTTATCCCATCAAGGCGAAAACGCTGATTATGGTTTATGCCGCGCTGGAAATTATCAGCCAATGGAGCAAACTTGGCGGAAATATTGCGCATCTGGCGCATCTCGGAGGCTTTATCGGAGCATATGTTTATCTAAGAATTGCATTGAAGCATCATATTGCCTGGGATCCGTTTCGTGCGCTGTTTTCCAGTGTGCACCGTCCTTCAGGTCCGCAGAATATCGGAAAATCTTTCCAGGAGCACAATGCTGAACTGAAAAATGTTGATGCTATTCTTGACAAACTTTCGCGTTTCGGGGCGAACAGCCTGACTGATGAGGAACGCGATGTATTAAGAAGCGCTCGGGAAAAATACAGTAAGCATTGAGCCTATGAATCTCAAGACCGCGATGTTTGATTATCATCTCCCGGAGGAGTTGATTGCCCAATTTCCGCCCGAAAAGCGCGGAAATTCACGTATGTTGGTGATGAACCGCCGAAGCGGCGAATGTGTTATCCGTGATTTCAGCGCTATTGTCGAATATCTGGAGCCCGGCGACCTGATGGTGTTCAATGACACCAAAGTGCTTAATGCCAGAATGCATGGGCACAAGAATGGCAGCAGCGAAGCCGCCAGAATTGAAATTTTGTTGATGACACCGGTTGATCCCCCATTACGACGACGTTGGGAATGTCTGATTAAACCCGGTAAAAGAGTAGCGACTGGAACTCGCGTTCAACTTTTAACGGCAGATTACCAACTTAATTCCGGCAATAACTGGTTTACAGTGCTGGCGCGTACTGACGAAGATTCATTTATTATTGAATTTGATACCGATGATTTCGATCTGTTGCAAAATGCTTACGGACATGTCCCGTTGCCGCCGTATATCAAGCGCGGCGACCAGATTGATGATCATAACCGCTATCAAACCGTTTACGCACAAAATCCTGGTGCAGTCGCCGCCCCCACTGCCGGGTTACATTTTACTCCGGAAATTATTTCAGAACTGGAACGACGCGGGGTAGATCGTGCTGCCGTTACTCTTCATGTTGGAGCCGGAACCTTCAAACCGGTTTCCGTAGCTAATATCATTGAGCATAATATGCATTCTGAACGTTATGAGTTGAGTCTACGCAGTGCTGATTTAATTAATCGTACCCGTGTTGCCGGCGGGAGAGTTCTGGCGGTCGGTACGACTTCGGTAAGAGTACTCGAAAGTTGCGCGAAAAACGGCATTGCAATATCTGGTTCAGGGGCGACGGATATTTTTATTTATCCTCCATATCAGCCGCAACTCACCGATCTTCTGTTGACCAATTTCCATCTGCCGAAAAGTACGCTGCTGATGTTGGTTTCCGCTTTTTCAACCCGTGAACGGGTGTTGGCCGCTTATGAGCTTGCTATCCGTGAAAAAATGCGCTTTTTCAGTTATGGCGACTGCATGCTGTTGATTTGAGTCTATAAAAACATTTTTCGTGAAAATCGAAGATATTACCAGTGGCCTTAAAATTCGCGCGCGCATTATGCGCGCGCGAATTTAAGCGGTTCAGATTTGGGTCAGATGAATACCGATATTCAGAAGTTTTTCAGTGATGTTTTCATAACCGCGGCTGATCATTCTGCAATTGCTGATTTCACTGGTACCTTTGGCGCAGGCCGCCGCGATAATCATCGCCATACCGGCGCGGATATCGGGACTTGAAAGATTCTGGGCGCGCAGCTGCGAACGTCCGGTAATCACCGCACGATGCGGGTCGCAGACGATGGCATTGGCGCCCATGCTGATCAGCCGATCGACAAAATAGAGTCGCGATTCGAACATTTTCTCAAAAAACATTACTGAGCCTTCAGCTTGAGTTGCTGCCACGATCGCGCAACTCATCATGTCGGAAGGGAATTGCGGCCATGGTCCGTCTGAAATAACCGGAGTGAAGCCGCCAAAATCGGGTTTTATGCGCAACTCCTGTTCCGCCGGCAAAATAATCGCGTCAGATTCGATTTTCATGCTGATGCCGAGACGCTCGAAAACCCGGCGTGCCATCCAATAATGACGGGGCACGGTACCGCGAATGGTCAGACCTCCGCCGGTAGCGGCGCCCAACGCAATAAAACTGGCGGCTTCAGTGTGGTCGCTGACCACCGTATGGGTGGCGCCATGAAGTTTTTCGACACCATTTATGGTGATGGTATTACTGCCTAGGCCGCTGATTTTGGCTCCCATTTTTATCAGAAGTTCCGCCAGATCGACGACATGCGGTTCGGCGGCGGCATTGCGGATAATGGTTTCACCTTCAGCTAGTACTGCCGCAGTCATGATATGCTCGGTGGCCGTCACGCTGGCTTCATCCAGAAACAGTTCACGCCCCAGCGGACGTTGACGGCATCTGAATTTATAAAGATCATCTAGTTCAATGTCGAAACCGAGTGAACGAAGCCCGTAAAAATGGGCATCAAGCCGACGTCTGCCGATGATGTCACCGCCGGGCGGCCATAACTCCGCGCGTCCGGCGCGGATCGCCAGTGGGCCGGCGAAAAGAATTGAAGATCGGATATGCGAACAGGCGTCGCGGGATAATTCAGTTGTTTTGACATCTTTGGCGCGGAGGGAAAGACGATTATTGGCGAATGTATTTTCAACTCCAAGCATGGAAGCGATTTCAAGCATGACCCGCAAATCCACGATATCCGGGACATTGGTCAAAACAATTTCATCTTCGGTCAGCAATGAGGCCGCAATCATCGGTAGAACGGCATTTTTATTGCCGCTGACCCGAATTTCGCCGCTGACCGGGATTCCTCCCTCAATCAATAATTTATCCATGAGCAAACTCCACTACATCACGGTAATTTAAATTTCCGCCGAAAATATCCAATGCCGATCCTACAGTATAGGCGACGCGCCCATTACCAATCCGGCGAATTGTTTTGAGATCATCAAGCGAGCGAATGCCGCCGGCATAAACAGCCGGAACCGGCGAAGAATTAGCGATTATAGTAATCAGCGTTTCATCGATTCCTGCTTGTTTACCTTCGATGTCAACGGCATGAATCAGAAATTCCGAACACGATTTGGCAAGTTCACCTAATGACTCGGCGTTGACTTCGGTTTCGGTGAAATTTTGCCAGCGGTCGGTCACGATAAAATAGCGGCCACCACGTTTGCGGCAACTCAAATCAAGAATCAGCCGTTCAGTCCCGACGTTTTTTACCAGTTCATTGAGACGGTCGTGACGGATTTGCCCATCGCTGAAAATATAAGACGTGACAATTACTCCGGCGGCTCCGGCATCAAGCCAGCAGCGGGCATTGGCGGCATTGATACCGCCTCCGACTTGAAGACCCCCTGGCCAGGCCGTCAAAGCGGCACGAGCGGCATGTTGATTACCCTGACCGAGCATAATAACATGACCGCCGGTCAAGTTGTCTTTGCGGTACATTTCTGCATAATATTCGGGCGGCAATGTTGAAACAAAATTTTCAACAGCGGTTGCTGAGTCATCACGTAGCGATGAACCGACAATCTGTTTGACACATCCGTTATGCAAATCGATGCATGGTCTGAATTCCATGATTCCGAGTTTCTCCTGAAAATTTAAAAATATGAACTTAATCTAGCCGGATGACGGGGAAAATCAATACATATATTGCGTTATTGCTGATTGATGCGGATAAAAACGTTATGGCTGGTTAGAGAACAACGAATATTGACGATATTTACCCAGAGCAGCGGGCACCTGACCGGAAGCCAGATATAGTTTGTTGTCGTGCCAGTCAAAAATTACGCTGTAGATATTACACTCCAAAAGTACTCCCGGATGACGGAGAAATTTCATCACTGCTTCCGGAGTCGCCGGCGAAATAGAACGGGCAATCTGGTCGACCGGGTTGCGTTCAATACTGTAGCCGTGCTGCAGGCTGTTGTCCGCAGTAATTAACCCGTTCAGGCAATCTCTCCGGGTTATTTTGCCAATGCGATTGCGTTCGAACACCGCAATTTTTCCCGATTGGGCATCACTCAAACCGATACAGAACGGCATTCCGTCGGGCATATTCAACAGTTCACTTTCGGCGGCTTCAAAGTTATGACAGGTTTCTGCGATTTCGCGCATTTTCAGAAATATCGGCATTTGGCTGTATCCTTTGGAAAAACCGACCTGATTGAAACTCATGGCAATTCCTTTTGAATTGATGATGTCCAGTGCGCCAATCATACCGGGAAAAGCCATATACACTGTCGGCAATCTTTCGCCGGTTCCAGCTGTACGGAATATGGTTACGAGATAATTGCCGACACCGCCTAAATTATCCCAATCCAGATTATGGGCATGAAATAATCGTTTGTTGCCGGAGCTGGTCAGGATTTGACGGCAGCCAGTTCCGGTAATTCCCAAATCAAGAAAGCTGTTGCCCAGCATCAGTGCCTGGCAGTTTGCTCCGGATGCATCAGATAAAGCCGTAACTTCAGTTTTCCAGCGAGGATTTATCAGGTCAAAAAGTGTGGAAGCTTTTTTGAGTGAACCACTGTAATCATTTTGGCCGATGATGTTTTTTATGTAGAGTTGTTCCAGCAATAAAATAGGATATTTGAGTTTTTCGCCATGAACTCTTCCCATTTCTGCAGGATCGGCTGGTAAATCAATGACGCGCGGAACCGGCTCAGGAAACAAATTCGCTATCATTTTGCGAAATTTTGCCGGCCCACCGGGAATGATAGAAGTTGTAATTGCCGCCGCCAGAATAGCAAACAGTGAATAACGTATAATCCGGCGGATATTTTTTTTACGTGGAGAAACATTTTTCATGAATATTGCTTTTTTTGAGTTGAATGTTGATGAGTTACGGATTTTAAATTTACATTCCTGAACAATAATAGCAAGGGACTTCTAGGTATCTTGATTTGATATTTTTATTTGATGTGTTCTTGATTCCAGCTCGAAATAACGCTATTATAGCTCATTATTATAATTTCTAAAGCAGGGAAACGTTAATGAAGACAACTCTTTCAGTTAATCAAAAAAATATGATAGCCCGTTTCATTCCACGATATGAACGGATGGTGCTTGCCGTGCTTGATGGGATGATCGAACGTTATGAGCGCGATCCGGAGTATCATTTTATCGATACCAAAATAAATATTATTTCCGGTCAGGATTATGATTCATCTGCGCCTGAAGATTTTTTCAAAAGCAAAGAAGTTATTTATTCCTGGATTCAGGGCAGGGCACTGGAGTCGCTGGCTGGACATGCAATATGGATGGAAAACTATTTCAAGCCGGTTTCTGGCGAGATGCGTTGCCGGATTCGCAAAATCAGGCAGATAATGCAGGAAGTCATGGAGTCGATGGAAAGAATAAGGTATCAGAATCGCGGCCGGATGTTTTTCTCTTTTTCCCGTGAAGGGAAACCACTTGAAAGCAACCATGGAGAGCTCCGTGAGCTAAACCATATTCCGGACGGCAGTAATTTCAGTGATTTGTTTTATTCAAAAGGGTTATTCAGCGCGGCATCTTATCTCAAGATGAGTGACAAAGCCGAAGAATCCCAAAAATATTTTTTACAGGTAATAAACGATATCAGCAATCATAAATTTATCACTGACCAGCAGTCTTTTGATCCTAAAAACCAAGTTGTTGCTGTTCACGGTAAATATCTACAGGGGCCTTTTATGATTGCGCTTTCAGGAATCGCCGAGTTTGCTGCGGTTACTGGTGATTCAGAGTGGCTGAAAACCGGTTGTGAATTCATGGCGCATATATTCAAACATTATATCAATTTCGATTCAGGAAATGAATTTTTACTTTATGATTTCTGGGAAGCGATTGACGCTAAAGGAAAACCGTGGAAAGAAAATGGCGTAATATTATCTGATCCCGGGCATGCCCTTGAGTTTGTCGGACTTTCATTGAAACTGCTGTTGCAAATGGAGAAAAAAACTGAATATGCAACTTTTGTGGAGGAATGCCGAGATTTTTATCCGAAAATGATGCGACATTATTGGCAACAGGGTTTTAATCAAAAATCAGGGGGGATATGCAAAGCCTACGACTTGTGCGGAAGATGCCCTTTAAATACAGATATGCCATGGTGGAGCCTTCCTGAAACAGTGCGTGCCGCCGCCGAAATGATAAAATTCGCTCCCGACTCCTCAGCGGTTATGATGGAAGTTATTGAACAGTGTTCAACCGCATTTCTTGGTAAATTCGTCAATCCCGCAGTCTATTCAATGGCTTATCAAACTCGCAGTTCCAACGGCGCGCCCACGGCGGTGATTCCTGCTGTTCCAGATGCTGATCCGGGTTATCATAGTGGACTCAGTATTATCACTTTTTTAAATATTTTTGCAGAAATCGATGGTGATTAATCAATAAATTAAAAATCACTCATAACACAATAACATAATTTATTCTATTTCCTGCATAAAAACGTTTGCAATGATGTTTATAATGAAATATCTTATTGAAATTTTAGTTCTTGTTATTGCCCCACCAAGTCTGGAGCTTGAATATGTTTGAATTCCCTTCGTATTTACTGAAGCCCTTTTTGTTGAAAAACTCATTTGTTGTTCAGTCTGATATGCCCAGCGATTTTCCCGGTTTTATTTTTGGATTGCCTGGAGGTGTTTTTTATATTGAACTTTTAATTCTTTTCTTGCTTTTGATTTACGGAATCAATTTATTATATCGTAATCGAGCCCAGAAAAGCATTCAGATGATGTTCAGAAATCTGCCTTTGCGAATTGGGGTTGTCGATTATTCCGGTCGTATCTTATTTATGCATATACCTCAGTATGAGTCTACGACTTTGTTTTATCGCAATATCAAGTATGTTTCTGAGTTGCCTGACGAAATTAAATCATCATTTAAAAAATGCATAAGAGAAACATTCGAGTCCGGCCATAAGGTCGAGTTGAAATACCAATTTGAGGGAAGGCAACGTCGGGCGTCTTTTGTGTCGTTACCTAAATCGAACCCGTTCCAGCCGAAAACTGTGATGTGGCTGTCAATGGATATCGAAATTGAGCGGCAGCAGCAGGATACTGCGTTTATGTTTCAGAATGTATTGGATAATCTTCCCTGTAGTGTATTTGTCAAAGACGTCAATAATGATTTTCGTTTTATCATGGCCAACAAATTCTATGCTTCGCAAATTGGTTGTCTTCCTGAGGAAATTGTTGGAAAAACGGTTCATGACCTTGTGCCTGAAGAAGATGCTGATCATTCTTTAATTTTAGACCGTGAAGCTATGCATAAAGAATATACCGAAGAAGTAACGAAATTCACCAATATGGATGGAGTGACTTACCATGTAAAAGTTTTCCGTAAAATACTGACAATGCCAGACAACAGGGTTATCATGTTGGGGCTAAATGCAGACATAACCGAACTTACTCAAAAACAACAATTACTGGAATTGACAAATGGTATTCTCCAAAAAATAATGGATAGTCTTCCGGCAATGATTTCAGTAAAAGATGCGGAAAATGATTTTAAATACATCATCTGGAATAAAACGGCAGAGCGTATCAGCGGAATTCCTGCTGCTGAAGTATTGGGAAAAAATGATTATGAATTGCCTTGGAGAAATATTGCCGGACAACTCCGTGAGCAGGACATTAAAGCATGTTCTGGTGAGAGTATCAGGTTCAGCAGAAAGCTTGGGATGGGAAACAATAAATATGATGTTCAGACGGTGTTGACCAGTGTCGGTCAATGCGGTCATAATAGTTCATTGGTTGTTGTTATGGGAATGGATGTAACCGAAGAAAAGAGGCTGGCGACAGAACGAGCTAAGCTTTTGGAAGATCTGAAGCTTTTTTCAGAGCGCGCTCAATTATTCAATAACTGGCTTGAAGATGCTTTGCTTGATGTCAGCGATGATTTTATATTTCGAAAGATGTTGAAAACCGTTGAAGACCGGCTTGGCGCAGCAGATATACATATTTTCCAGATCGATCATGAACATAATTCATTGATTCATCAAAAAGATTGGAATTTCAAAGTCCCGGATTATTTGTGCACTGATTCTATATTTGACTTTGAGTTTAATTCCCCATGGTATCAAGAACTGCTGGATGGAAAAATTTTAGAAATTTCCGATCTTAATTTGCCGGGAATTATAAATCTTTGTAAAAATCAATGGGAAAATATTTCGAATGGTCATTTACGTTCACTTTATGCTGCCGGGATTTGGCAAAACAATAAATTGTGGGGTGTTTTAGTCTGTAACTTCGAAGAATCTAAGCGTACATTAAATCATTTTGAAAAAAGCATTTTTGACGCGTGTGTACATATCGTCGAAATATTACAGGACCGCAGAGAGAATAAAAATAAACAGACTCGCAATGAATATGAAAGAAAATTGATCATGGATTCTATTAAAATCCCAATTATGCTTTTTGATCCGAATCTGAAAATTATATTCTGTAACAATGCGGCTTTGGAAATAAGCAATAAACCCAAAGAAGAAGTATATCAACATAAATGCTGGGAAAGCTTTTGCGGAGAATTTTGCCGTCCCGATGATTGTCCGGTAGGCAAATGTTATCGCGATGGAGCTTCTCATACAAGAAACCTCCACATGAAAGGGCGGGATTATCTGCTTTATGCATATCCGATTTTTATTGAAGGCAAGTTGACTAATATAGTAAAAACCATGTACGATGTTACAGAATTTAATGAAACTCAGAAGCAATTGAGTTCCGCGTTGCGGGAAGCACAAAACGCCAACAAGGCGAAAAGTTTCTTTTTAGCAACCATCAGCCATGAATTGAGAACTCCGCTTAATGCAGTTATTGGATTCAGTGAGCTCTTGCAAAACAGAAATTTACCGATTGCAGAACAGAAAGAATACTTAAGGTCAATTAATTTTGCAGGTAATTCTCTATTAAACCTGATAAATGACGTTTTAGATTTATCAAAGACTGAATCCGGACAAATTGTGATTCACAATGAACCGGTGGATGTTACCAATATTATTAATGAGATATATTCGATCTTCCAATATCGGGCGCAAGAAAAGAATCTGAAGTTTACGTTAGCCTGTTCCAAAGACTTGCCGGTGATTAAGAGTGACAGTTTGAGGTTAAGGCAAATTGTTCTTAACCTGGTTGGCAATGCGGTTAAATTTACTGACAAAGGAGAAATTGCTATTATTGTCACATTCAAAGGTCATGATAAAAATAAAGGAACACTGATTATTTGCGTCAAAGATACCGGTATCGGCATTAGTAAAGAAGGACTGGAGAAAATATTTCATCCATTTGTTCAAGAGTCATCGATTCGCGATAGCAGGGCTTACAGTGGTACTGGGCTGGGGTTGTCTATTTCCAGAAATCTTGCGGCAATTATGGGCGGCGACATAAATGTTGTCAGTGAAGAAGGCAAGGGAAGCTGTTTTACTTTGTCACTTCCTGGTGTTGAATATTTTAACCATAAAATCGAGATTTCGTCAGAAAAACAACGTGTTAAATTGGAACCATTGAAAATTTTGCTGGTTGATGATGTCAAAATGAACCTGAATGTACTGGTCGCAATGTTGAGCAACATCGGTATGATCACGATCAGCGCCGGGTCCGGAAAAGAGGCACTTGAAATACTTGAGTCCGAAACTCCGGATTTGATACTTACTGATTTGTGGATGCCGGAGATGAATGGCGAAGAACTTGCCAGAAAGATTCATGAAAAACCGCAAACTTCACAAATCAAGATAGTTGCAGTTACTGCCGATACTGAGAATCATGAAAATTTTTCTCATGAACATTTCCAAGATGTATTATTGAAGCCAGTAACACTTAAAAAGATTCAAGGACTATTAACCGATATTCAGTCCATTGAACCTAAAAAAGGCAGTTGAATTTTTAATGTTGCCCTATTGGGTTTATCATTAAGCGCTTCCGGTTTTTAGCGTAATCTCACTGAATGTTTTATGTTTTACAGCGCACCGGAACTGCGTAAACGTTCCTTCTTTGAGCTCACAGTGGGAACCACCGCATCGCTCAAAATTAAAACCCTGTCGGTAGCCCAGACTGCTTTTTTTATGGCGATATGCTGTTTGTCGCGAAATTGTTACAGATGAAAGACTACTGTTCAGAAAGAAACGTTGACGTTTCCGCTTATTGTGGTTGGGGGCGGCATTAACACAATGCCGGTTGGAGTTTCCCAGTCACGTTCCCAGGTGTGGAGTAGTTTTGGATCGCATTGACCCCACGGATTGAGATCAACGATCAAAATGTTGTCATCGGAAGTACAATAAATATCCATGACTAGCTGTTTTTCCGGAAGTCGCCAACTGATGTTTTTTACAAATTGTTCAGCTTTTCGCCAGAATTCATCTTTAACCCCTTCTAATCTGCGGAAATGACGCAATAGCCAATATTGACTCATGGCAGATAATTTACCATCATTTATGAACAGCCTGAATTCACGGGTTTGATTCATCCTTCGGAATGGACGAATACAGATATTTGCCACTTCATTATTGGCGGCGGCAGCGCGTATTTTAGGGCTTTCAGCTAAATAACGCCACGCGCTTTCAGGTGAATGAACAGCGCCGCGTTTCCCTTTAAAACGCTCCGTGTCAGTAGGCGCAGCCATATCCACGGAGACAAAACAATTGCCAAAAATCGCATCCATTGGATGGCGTAAACGTTCAATTACCGCATTGACAATGGAGCCTTTCTGAAGACCAGATGCGAGTGCTTGAACTTCTTCCGGCTTTAATTTTATAAAAGTAGTTAGAAACGTGTAATCAGCCAAAACCGGATACCAATTTTGGGTACGGCAAAAATCAACAGTATTCATATCTTTCAATCTCCAATGTCATTTTGGGATGACGTGTTTAAGGATAAAACCCAGCGTTCAATACGGTAGGCAACATATAAAAAGTAAATCATAAATAAAATCAATGCAGTCAAAGGCAAACTGATGAATGAAACATTAATTACAGCAACCACACCGGTAATGATCATACAAGGGAAAGCGACATAAAGAGCCAGTACCAGATAATCCCGGAATGATATCCTTTCGCGTAATGGTGAACCCCCCAAAAAAGCACGGGTTGCGGTTGTTGTAATAATAAAAAAAACGAAGACCAGAAAAAGCTGGATAAACATCATGATGAACAAAATAATAGATGCAATAATTTTTATTTCTTGAGCCAAGGTATTCAAATCGAAAGTACTGATGTTCAGGGTTTCTGAATTACTGCCAGACTTGATATAGTCGTTGACTTCACTTCTGGTTAACACCTTCATTTTGGGAATGTATTTTTGGGTTGATAGTGCCGGAATCATCACGTATTCGCCTTCTCCTGCCCGTCCCCAAACCGCAATAAAACGCGGCGACCATAAAATTCCGGCATTGGCTATTCCCTGGTCAAAGTCCGGTACTCCGGAAAATGGATCGGCTATATAAACTAATTCCAGCCTTGATTCAGCGAAAATCAAACGACTGATATCTGGTGATTTTTCAGGGACTAGCCCATTTTTCCCAAGACTAATATTACCGCATGATTCACGGACTTTGGCAATTCCCGAATCAACCATCTTGCTTAGTGACAAACTGCTGAACAAAGCCACTCCGGCAGAACACAATACCGAAAGCAGAAAAAAGTGAAAAAAAGCAGTTAATACGGGTTGTCGCAACAGGTGGAAAAATATATTTGTACCACGACAAGTTTCAACCAGAATTCTGAAGAATCCAAGTTTCAATATCTTATCCTCCGTTTATAGCTCTTTCCAGCTCCTGTCTTCTCGAGTTTTCTTAACTCGGATTCAATTATGGAAAATTTATCAGGCGCCATTCGTTCAACAAACAAATGTCCGTTGAGGTGGTCGATTTCATGTTGTATGCAGCGAGCCAGCAATCCTCCGCATTCGTATTCAATGATGGCGCCGTTCAGTAACATTGTTTTAAATTTTACAGTGGCTGGACGAATTACTTCACCAAAAATATCAGGAACACTCAGGCAACCTTCTTCCCATGGAATCTGTTCAGTTCCCCAATCAATAATTTCAGGGTTAATTGCCACCAAAGGCATCAAAGGGATCAGCATTGCTTCACCTGGTGACTGAAACCCATTTTGTGGCTCCGGAATGTTAAAAGTAACGATACGCTTGTCAATTCCGTATTGCGGTCCGGCCAGACCGATGCCGTCGAATGCTGTCATTGCCTCAATCATTTCCAAGCCGAGATCTTCGATTTCAGCAGTAATCGTTTTTATCGGCTTAGCTTTCTTTTTTAAAATATCTGCTCCGGCAGTATATACGATATATTGTTTTTTTGATTTAAACAGCATGGCAAGTCCTTAGGAAAATTTCTGCTCTGCAAGTTTAATTGCGCGTTCTATGTTCTTTATACATCGGTTGCGGCCTATCAACAACATGGTGGCATCAAGTTCGGCTCCGCCTGCCATGCCGCTGACAGCAAGCCGGATTGGTTGAAACAGCTTGCCAGGCATTCCGAAGCTTGCTCCGGTATCTTCAATCACCGAATGGATGAGTTCCGCTGTAAATTCATTTTCAGAACTCAGTCGATCCGCAACCACTTTTAATGCTGCACGGATTTCCGGTTTTTTATAATGTTTCTCAAAATTCTTGGGGTCAATATCGAATTCATCAGTGAAAAAGTAATTCCAATCTTTTACCTGGCTGAACACTTTAGTTCTGCTCTTCATCAATTCCGAAACTTTTTCAAGCTGAGCATTGTTCCATTGCGGCAATGCAAATCTCCGTACATTTTGCATAAAATCTTCAAAAGGAAGCTCTGCAATGTACATGCCATTCATATTCATAAGTTTATTGGTATCAAATTGAGCAGGTGCGCTCTTGACTCTTTCCAGTGTAAAACTATTAATAATTTCCTGTTTGGTCATTTTTTCTCTGTCATCACCGGGTGACCATCCAAGCAAAACCAGGTAATTGTATAACGCTTCCGGTAAAAAACCTTTTTCTCTGAAATCACCGACAAAAGCATCGCCATCCCGTTTGGAAAAAGGTTTGCCGCTGGAGTTGACAATCATCGGCATATGTCCGTAGAGAGGAGCAGAAGCCCCCAAGGCATAAAATAAAAACAGATGACGATATGTGTTTTCAACATGGTCATCACCTCTGATAATGTGAGTAATTTCTTGCGTTATATCGTCGCAGACGTTAGCGATATGAAAAACCGGAGTACCATCACTGCGGACGATAATTAGATCTTTCATGCTGTCCAGTGGCTTGGACATTTCACCTTTTATGATATCATTGAAAAAAACTTCTCTCCGCGTGAAAGTGATTTTTGCGATATTTTTAAAAGTAAAAGCTTGCTGCTTATCCAGTACTTCAGAAATATTTTTCTCCAGTTCGAAAACAACCTCGCCGAAGCTATTATAAGCCAGCATATTGCGGAAACCGGCTATGCATGCTGAATTCTCAACAGATTTACCACCCTTGCCGATGGTATTAAAATTAATCCCTTGTGCTGTAACTTCCAATACCCCTTCCGGATGCAAATCATAAAAGGCCTCGCCGGTGACACGAACAAATTTACATTCATCACAATTCCATGGGAAGCGAAAAAATACCGGATTGCCGCCGTTAGCAGATGGTACCTTGTAGGCGTAACCTTCACTGATCATGCGGTTAGTAGCCGCAAGGTGAGAATCACGCAGTTTCGTCTGGTAAACCGGTTGTTCGTCATAGTCAATGTCTAACCAATCCAGACAATTCATCAGCGTGTTGATGGCTTCTTCTGTGGAACGTTCCAAATCAGTGTCTTCAATTCGCAACAGAAACTTTCCACCGGTATGCCGGGCAAATAACCAGTTGAAAATTGCCGTCCGAATATTTCCGATATGAACTTGGCCGGTTGGCGACGGAGCAAATCTAACTCTGTTTGTCATGATGCAATTCCTTTCAACGCACAGAGTTCTGAGTGGATATATCTTCGATACGCGCTCCAATCGGACTGGTATGGGTTGCTGACCGCAATTGGGCAATTGCTTTTTGAACATTGACCAGCGAGTTGATCATTTCATTTTCAGCCTGAACATATTTCAGCTGAGCTTCATTGAGACGTGTCAATTCAGTATTTCCGGCATTGTATTCTTCCTCAACCAGGTCGCGCTGTTTGGTTACAAGGCTCAGGGTGGTTTCATATAACCGGGCCAGCCGGACGTTCTGCACATAATTGTCATAAGCGGTACGAACTTCTTCAACTACGTTTAACCAGCTGTTAGCAACATCAAAACGAGCTTTAGCGATGTCTGCCTGTGCCTCCTGTATTCTGGCAGCCCGACGCCATTCCAGTGGCAGTAGCCATTCGGCAGTCAGTCCGGCGTTGAAGCCAGGGTTGTTATTATAATTTCTTGAGGTTATGTTGCTGCCGCCATTATTACTGGTTGCTTTGGTGGCATTAGTGTCGATGCCGACAGATGCGTTAGCTCTGATTACCGGAGAATATGCGCCATAGGCAGAATATAAACTGTATTCAGTCATTTTTACCTGTTCGCGATAATATTGCAAATCCGGACGGTTATTTAATGCGATATCCAGATATACTTCAACCGTGCTGACGTGTTCCTCGGTATCTGCTTTGATCGGCGGAAATTCAATGGATTCCGGAAGTTTTCCTTCTGGATAGCCCATTAATACCGCCAGGGAATATACCGCAACATTGTAGGCATATTCGGCGGACAATTGGTCCCCTGTCGCAGTATTCACTTGAATTTTAAAGTTTAAAACGTCGGATAAAGGAACTGCGCCGGCATCATATTTCAGTTGTGTCTGATGCAGATTTTTCATTTGGAAATCACGGTCTGCTTCAGCGATTTTGTAACGTCCTCTGGCCAACAGAATGTCGTTAAATGCGTAAGCAACCGAACTCATCAGCAGACGTCTGGTATCCTCTTCCAGTTCATTCTGGGCTTTCCAGCTGTGCTTATTACGCATAACATTCATAGTCCGCACCATGCCGTCAAAAATCAACCAGCTGGCGTTAAGACTGGTGCTGGTATAAAAACCGGACTCCCGGACAGAGCTTCCCGGGTCACGATTGTAATATTCATCAGCGTTATAGTTCATTCCAAACTTTGCAGTGAACTCCGGCAGATAAGCGTTTAAGGCCTGATAATATCTCATTCGTGCCGCATTAACAGCATGATAAGCAGATATATAGTTCGGATTGTTTTTTACGGCAATTTCCTGTGCAAGGTCAAGATTAAGCACTTTAATACCTTTCAGCAACTCATCGCGTTCATCTTTTTCACGCTCAGAAAAGACATTGTTATCATATACTGCAGATGGTGGGGTGTAGCGGTAGCAGCCATTAGATAGTCCACCTAGAAGGATGGTAGCTGTGATGCAAAATAATAAAGGAGCTTTACGGTTTGACATTTTGATCATTTCCCAATGTGATTATGTTCTTAAAATATTTTATTATGATATTCAAGTTAAAATAGACTGCGATTCCTTATTTTCAATCAGAATCGTCAGAATTGGACTCACGTTTTTTAGCGTTCTGAGGTGATATAACAACCACACATTCCCCTTTCCAGACCCGATCTTTGGTCTGAAGGTTGATCTCTGCAATTGTTCCGCGAAGAATTTCTTCATGAAGTTTGGTTGCTTCACGAATTACGGCAATCATTGTTTCAGGTGCTAGAAGTTCGGCCAGCTCGGAAAGGAGTTTGCCCATGCGGTGTGGTGATTCATAAATAACAACAGTTTTATCTTCACCGCAAAGTTGCACCAGGGCATTGCCACGTCTGCCGGATTTGACCGGTAAGAAGCCATAGAAAAAAAATTTGTCGATGGGCAGTCCGGACGCTGCCACTGCAAAAGTCAAAGCGGATGCCCCAGGAATGACTTCAGGAATTATGTTGTTATGAAAAGCCTCTCTTGCCAATAAAAAACCCGGATCCGCGATTCCCGGTGTACCAGCGTCAGAAACCACGGCAATTTTTTTCCCCTCCTGTATCTGATTGATCAGGCTGGTGACACGCTGATGTTCATTATGACAATGATAGCTGACCAGCTTGGTTGAAATGCCATAATGGCTCAGGAGTTTTCGGGTATGCCGGGTATCTTCGGCGGCGATCAGATCTACTTCTTTTAGGATTCGCAAGGCGCGCATAGTAATATCTTCGAGATTACCGATAGGAGTTGAAACAATATATAGTTTTCCGGACTGTAACTGCTGGTTCATTATTTTCTCCAACTTTATTCTGTGATAAATTGCGGCAAACGCATTTGATGTTGTATCCTCATTATTTGATTGAAAATTCAGCATCTGACGAGCAGTATTGCAGATTGGATTTTTGCGTTGCAATATAGCGTATTAATCCAATATTCCGCGAAATTTGAGCGTTATATATTAGTATACAATACAGCAACTATCGCAAGAAATCAACAACCGTAGAGAGTATATTAACCATAAATATGCAGTTTGATTATTTGGGCGCAAGGAGGGTAAGTGTTTAATAATCACCAAGATGCAGCAAGTATACAGGCACAACTGCTTTTTTAAAGCATTTGTTTTGACTGAAAGCCTTCTTTTTTTTTATGCGATGGCTTTTGAAATTGCTGTCGCTCTGATGTATTTTCAATTCTAACAACGATTAAATTTTTACCTGCTCTGATATTCCGGTACAGGGGAAAAATAAAACAGTTCAGTCGTAAAACGGAGAGTTAAAGTGAATGAAAAAATTTTGAATCTTTTGAATGGAAACGCCAGAATAAGCAGTTCTGAAATCGCCGCGCGACTGGAAAAGTCCCAGCAGGAAATTGAGTCTGCGATCAGCAAGATGGAAGATGACGGAATTATTCGCGGTTATAAAGTTATTTTAAATGAAGACGCGACTAATGACTCTTCCGTAAGAGCTTTGATTGAAGTCCGAGTCACCCCCGAGCGCGATGGTGGATTCAATAATGTGGCCAAACGCATCTGTCGTTTTCCTGAAGTGACTGACGTATATTTGGTGTCCGGTGATTATGATCTTCGAGTTGAGGTTAAGGGGGAATCATTGCAGGATGTGGCGGCTTTTGTTCACAGTAAGCTGGCGACAATCAACGGAGTAATATCGACCGCGACAATGTTTCTGCTGAAAAAGTATAAAGAAGCAGGGAAAATCATGGATGGAGAAGATAGTTATGAACGACTCAAAATTGTACCGTAAAAAACGTTTGGCAACTCATATAAGTGAGCTGCCCAAAAGCGGGATACGGGAGTTTTTCGATATCGTCAACAATGTTGAAGATGTAATTTCACTTGGAGTCGGCGAACCGGATTTTGTGACGCCATGGCAGATTTGTGAAGCAGCCATATATTCGATTGAGAAAGGACATACCGGTTATACTTCAAATCTCGGTCTTTATTCTCTGCGTAAGGAAATATGTAAATACCTGGAATCCGATTATGGTTGTTCGTATCGTCCTGACAATGAATGTATTGTCACTGTTGGGGTCAGCGAAGCTTTTGATTTGGCAATACGCGCGATTACCAATCCAGGAGATGAAATTATATATTTCGAACCGTGTTATGTTTCATATAATGCCGAAATTCGGATGGCTTTCGGAGTCCCTGTAGCTTTGGAAACCCATGAAGAAAATGAATTTTCTATTGACGTAGAGGCTGTCAGAAGCAAAATCACTCCGAAAACCAAAGCGATAATTCTTAATTTTCCATGTAATCCGACCGGAGGAACATTGAATTCTCGCCAAATGCAGGAGCTTGCCGCATTGGCGGTAGAAAATAATCTGATTGTGCTGACGGATGAAATATACAGCGAGCTGACTTATGAAGGGCGTCTCCCCTCAATCGCTTCTTTACCGGGAATGAAAGAGCGTTGTATTTTTCTTCATGGTTTTTCTAAAGCTTTCGCCATGACCGGGTTCAGAATAGGTTTTGCATGTGGTCCTGAAGATATTATCGGGACAATGATGAAAATTCATCAGTATTCGATGATGTGCGCTTCAACTGTCGCACAGGAAGCGGCTGAAGAAGCATTGAAAAATGGAAGGCGTGAAATGGAAAAAATGCGTGAGGAATATATGCAGCGCCGTAATTTAATGGTTAAAGGTTTGAATGAAGCCGGATTGAAGTGCCTCAAGCCGAAAGGTGCTTTTTATGCGTTCCCGAGTATTAAAAATACCGGTTTGACCTCAAATGATTTTGCCAAGAAATTTCTTGAGCAGCATAAAGTTGCCGTGATTCCGGGAACCGCTTTCGGTCCCTGTGGTGAAGGATATGTACGTTGCTGTTATGCTGCCTCGGTGGAAAATATTCAAGAGGCGCTGCGTCGTATGGCACTTTTTGTCGAGTCATTACGATAAAATTGGTTTTGCTCAATTAGCATTAATGGTATAAGTGTTATCGGCATTTCTATCATTTAGCTTTAAAAAGAGGAATAATGTGATGAGACTGGCATTGTTGACAAAAGATATTTTTAAATTGTTCAAACGGTATTTGCCGCCCGAATATTATTATCATTGCGAAGTTCATACGCTTCATGTGATGAGGGAAGTGGAGATATTCGGTCAGGCTGCAGGCTTGACGAAACACGATATGAAATTATTAAAGACGGCTGCTGTTCTTCATGATTGCGGTTATCTTGAATGCTATAAAGAGAATGAAAAAATTGCCGCGGCTTTTGCGGAACAGATTCTCGGTGCTTATAACTATTCTCCGAAAGATATTGCAAAAATCAGTGGAATGATCAGGGCAACTGAGCCGCCATGCAAACCGAAGAATAAATTGGAGGAATTAATTTGCGACGCGGATTATGGTTATATCGGAACTGATGACTTCTTTCCGATGGCTGATTGTTTGAGACGTGAATTGGAGATTTTTGGAAAAACTTATGATGATATAGAGTGGTATCAGTACGAGTTAAACTTTCTTGAAAAATTTAAGTTTTTTACTCAGGAAGCTGTCGCCGCCAGAAATGCCGGGATTACCAAAAATATTAAAAAACTTCGCAAGCTGGTTGAAAAATGTCAATGAAAAAGATTAAGAGCCTAGTCGAATATGACATTATTGAGACTATTGCCGAAGGGGGTATGGGTTCGGTACTCAAGGCAAGAGAAAAAGGCATTGAAGGTTTTGAGAAAATTGTCGCTATCAAAAAACTGTTGCCGAAATATTCTAAAGATCGACGTTTTGTCAGCATGTTCGTTAAAGAAGCGAAAATGGTTGCCAACCTGGTTCATGAAAATATAGTCCAAATTTATCAGCTCAATAAAAGTCGCAACGAATACTTTATCGCCATGGAGTTTGTCGATGGAATTTCTTTGCATCAAATGATTTTATTTCATGATAAAATTGGACAGCGTTTTCCGGTTAACCTGGCCGTATTTATTGCTTCCCGGGTAGCGCGAGGCTTGGCTTATGCTCATAATCGGCGTGATAGCAATGGGGTGCCGATGGATATCGTACATTGTGATATTTGCCCTCATAATGTCTTGATCAATACCGAGGGTGTGGCTAAAATTACGGACTTCGGTATTGCACGTGCCAGAAGCATAACGTCTTCTGAATTAGATAATGTTTTTGCAGGCAAGGTTTTGTTTATGTCGCCGGAACAAGCTGCCCAGAAGGGAATTGATTTTCGTTCTGATATTTATTCGCTGGGTATGTTGTTATTTTTTACATTGTGCGGAAACTCCGGTCGTGAAACTTCCGGATCACTGCATGAAATTGCCGCGCGTGCCATTGAAAATCAGATTAAGTGGGAATATTTGCCGGCATCATTGGATAATGATTTGCTGACGCTGCTGCATCGTATGCTGTCCAATAATCCTGATGACCGTTATTCTAATACCGCAGAGCTCGCACGTGATTTGGAATATTACATCTACAAAAATGGTTACGGTCCGACAATTGTAACTTTATCAGATTATCTGCGCGAACAAATGCCCGGATTATTCAGTGTAAGTTCTGGCAATTCTGTGCTTCCCGAAACCGGCGATTTTACAATTGTAATGGATGAGTTTAAAAACTTGAAGCCGGAAGTCCAACGGGAGTATCCGCCGAAATCATTTTGGCAAAACGTGGTAGCGAGATGGAAAAAATAGGTTATTTTTTGCTACTGAGTTATGCCTCGATAATACTGATTATGTCATTGTTTTCAGTGGCGATTTGTCTGCGGAAGAAAAAATTTTTATTGATGTTGATTTATGAAACCGGCAGCGGTTTATATTTCAGTTTGATGGTGTTTCTTCAAGTCTTTGGAACCGAAGGAATGAACTGGTATTGGTTTGTCCCGGTGCCAATATTGATCTGCTGTGATTATTGGTTTTTTTATCATGGTGCGAGTGAAGAGTTAATATCAGAATTTGGCGAAATCAATAGGAAAGATGAAGAAATCGGTAAGATAGCGGCGTTGCTTTTTATTGCTCCGGCCTATCTGATAGGCATGAATTTACTGTATGAAAGTCTGAAATATACACTGAGTCAATAAAGACTTGATTATGTTGTCGGTTTGAGCATATCTCCGGGCTAAATAATAGCAATCGTGAGAAATTTATTGCGTTTAAAGCCATCAAAGCATTCAAGCCGGTTTTTAAAAAGCCTCAAGCCCGTTATATTATGCGTTTTAATTATGCAAAGGAAAAATTATGAAACAGACCCCGGAAACTATTATTATACTTGATTTCGGCTTTGAAGGAATTCAAAAGCTGGCTCGTTCCATTCGCGACAAACACATTTATACCATGGTTATGCCATATACGGTATCAGTTGAGCGGATGATGCAGGAAAAACCGGTCGGATTGATTATATGTGCTGACTCGAATGTTGCCCGAACAGCAGCGGAAATTGATCGTTTTCTTAATTTGAAATTGCCGACGGCTTTGATCGGTTCGGCCGCAGAAATGGCTGGAGATACCGTTGCCGAAAATTATAGTTGCGATACTGATGCGTTGTGTCGGTTTTGCCTTGAGAAATGCGGATGTACCGGCAATTGGAAAATGGAGAATTTTATTGATGAGGCCGTCTGTGATGTACGTGCGCAAATCGGCAACAGCCGCGTAGTATTGGGCCTGAGCGGTGGAGTCGATTCCTCGGTGGTGGCGGCACTTCTCCACAAGGCTATCGGCAAACAGCTTACTTGTGTTTTTGTTAATCACGGTTTACTCCGGAAAAACGAGGCGGAACTGGTACAGGAGATATTTGCACGGCACTTCGAAATGAATTTGTGTTATGTCGATGCCTCGGAACGTTTCCTCAATAAATTAAGCGGAGTCGACGACCCCGAACAAAAAAGAAAAATTATCGGGCATGAATTTATCGAAGTTTTTGCTGAAGCCGCAGCAAAAGTTGATGCTGAATTTCTGGGGCAGGGTACTATTTATCCTGATATTTTAGAAAGTATTCCGTTGGACGGCAATCCGTCCGGTGTGATAAAAAGTCATCATAACGTCGGCGGTTTGCCGGAAAATATGAAATTTAAGCTGGTTGAACCTCTTGAACGATTATTTAAAGACGAAGTACGTGCGGTCGGTAAACTACTTGGTTTACCTTCCGAACTGATTGATCGCCATCCGTTTCCGGGCCCTTCTCTGGGCGTTCGGCATCTTGGCGCGATTAAGCGGGACACCTTGCATATTCTGCGTGAAGCCGATGCCATTGTTACCGAAGAACTGCTCAATTCTGGCTGGTATCATAAAACCTGGCAGACTTTTGCTGCATTTCTTCCGGTCAAAGCAGTCGGCATTAAAAACGGTAAACGCACCTATGGTTATGCCATTGCGATCCGGTCGGTAAACAGCGTCGATGCGGTGACTGCCGAAGTGGTTCGTCTGCCTTGGGAATTACTGGAACGCATGTCCGAACGCATTATTCAGGAAGTTGATGGAGTCAGCAGGGTGGTTTATGACATTACCGCCAAACCGCCAGGCACTATCGAGTGGGAGTAATTCCGGACACGGTATTATGATGAAAATCATTTCAGGAACGGCAAAAGGAATTGTATTAGAAACACCGCGGGGTCTGGAAGTCCGTCCGACTGCGGTTCGAGCTCGCGGCAGCCTGATGGACAGTATATTTGACTGGGACGGATTGCGGATTGCCGATCTCTGTGCCGGTTCCGGAGCAGTCGGCTTGGAAGCCGCCAGTCGCGGAGCTGCCGAAGTATTGTTTGTAGAGAATAACTCTGCGCATTGCCGGATTATTGAAAATAATGCCGGCAAAATCATAAAATCAGGTGCTCATTTTGACTATAAGATTATTCGTGCCGATATCTTAAATCCCTTATCTTATACTTTTTATATGCCGGTGCCGGACATAATTTTCGCAGACCCGCCGTATCATGAATCTTTGCGGTTATTTACCGCTCTGATGGGAAACTCCGATTTTCAGAAATGGTCAATGACCGCGACTTTGATTTGGGAATTGCCCGACCAAAAGGGGTGTTCCGGCATGTTTTTAACCGCCGCGCCGAGCGAAAGACCAATCAGGATTCGCAGCATGGGTTCAGGCTCTTTTATATTTGTAGATAAGCCATGAATAAAATATTTTGCAATGGTTGGGAATGGGCAGTCCACGAGTCGGATTTATTACACGGATGGTTCGAACATTGGCCGGATTTGATGGATTCGGCATCGGTGAAAAAAAACCCGGTAAGAAGCGTATTTACTGTTGATGACCGTTTTTTTGTCAAATATTTTTCGCCATCCGGAGTATTCAATCAATTGAGGTCATTTATAATTCCCAAAGCCGCCGCTGAATTTAAGTCCGGAGTCGCTCTCGAACAAAGCGGAATTCCAGTGGTGCGTTATCTGGGATGGGGTAGAAAAGGCGCTCAAAGCATGCTGGTTTCCGCCGCTGAACCGGGGGCTGTCACGGTTTTGCAACAGTGGTGCCGCCAGCCTCAGATGCGTCCGGTGTTGTTGAAAAAAATCGCTGATGTGACGCGACTTCTGGTAGTAAAACACTGGTTTCACCCGGATTATCATGCCGGCAACCTGCTTTGGAGTGATTCCAACGTGTGTCTGGTTGATGTTTACGGACTCAGGCAAACCAATAATTTCTCAAAAAAACAAAAGTTGCGGATGGCATCAATTATTGTTGGATTACGACGCGATATTAATGATGACGAAGCGCATAAGTTTCTGGCGGATACCGGAATCGCCGGAAGCCTCACGGAAGCTGCTTCAATCTGGCGTGATGCTTTGTTTGTTGCCGGACGCAGGATTATGCACAATTGGCCCAAACGTCGCCGGCAGATTCTGGATGGTTATTCCAAATTCGTTGAAACCAAGGATTTTATACAGTTGCGCAAACTTGAAGACGGAAGCATTGCTGACCTGGAAAAATCGGTAAAGGCGGTTTATGCGCCGGAGATAGCTTTGGATTTGTGGTTGCTTTCGTTTCGGCTTGAGCTTCAGGGGATCCCGCACCGCAGGGTTCTGGCAATCGAACAAAATAATACCGTCTATTTTGAAAATCCTGAAGTCGGCGCTGAAGTGGAACCGGCAAAAATTCTCTCTTTCATTAACCGCGCTGCCCTGCTTGGCATTATTATCGAGCCCAATACAATAGTTCAGCTAAAAGACGGTAAGCCTATTTTGTGGTTGAATGAAACTATCTAATAATCAAGTAGATACAGCAATATTAAAACTTCAGCTGTTTTTAAGGAATCATGCGTAAAACAGTACTGTTTCAGTAGTTTATGACTTTGAAATTTCAGTCATCAAGTGTAAATTACATACTTTATTCTTAAAAAACATTCGGATCATTGGGTGGGCCAAGGGCCGACCCGAATGATTGTTAATAAAAACGTAAAAAACATTGTGGGTAT
>Ga0265294_10002384_pt1 | contig 24690 bp, 29 predicted proteins | sample MunlanPumphouse3_FD_192504 | JGI IMG/M metagenome (GOLD analysis project Ga0265294, IMG submission 192504) | Groundwater microbial communities from a municipal landfill in Southern Ontario, Canada - Pumphouse #3 | ecosystem: Environmental > Aquatic > Deep subsurface > Groundwater | place... | reverse complement strand
TCCCTCGCTGCGGCCAGGTCAAAGGCGTAGCGGATCACCCGCTCCGCGCCCGGCCGGGTGACGACACCGATCTGGTAGGCTATCTCGTCGGCGTCGGTCTCGACATCAAGCCCGAACTTGATGTTGTAGAGGTCGCGGACGACCTCAAGCGTCTTTTGCTCGCGCGCACCCGTGAACCGTGAGCCGATACCGACGTAGAAGTCCTCGGTGTTCTCCCTGACCACCACGAAGTCGACATCCTCCGGCCCCTTGTTCGCGAGCGGCGTCGGGGCGCCCTCAAGGAGTTTGATCGGCCTGAGATTGACGAACTGGTCGAAGTGGAACCGGATCGCAAGCAGGATCCCCTTCTCGAGGATCCCGGGCTTCACCCGCTCATCACCGATGGCGCCGAAGTAGATCGCCCGGAACTTCGAGAGTTCCCGGAGATCCTCCTCGGTGAGGAGTTCGCCCGTGCTGAGGTAGCGCTCGGCCCCGACGTCGAAGTCGGTCCACGCGATATCAAACCCAAAGCGCTCCCCTGCGGCGTCGAGAACCTCCTTTCCTGCCGCTATGATCTCGGGGCCGATGCCGTCCCCGCCGATGGCGGCTACCTGGTGCTGCATGTCTCCACCTCGTCAAGGTCTTTCGCGTAGGCCACGAGGCCGCCGGCATCGACGATGCTCTTCAGGAACCCGGGCACCGGCTCGACGGCGAGCCGCTTCCCGTTCACCTCGATAAAGCCCCCGCCGAGATCCACCGTTACGGTATCGCCGTCCCGGATCTCGCCTGCCCCGGCGCAGACCAGCGGCAGGAGCCCGGTGTTGACGGCGTTCCGGTAGAAGATCCGCGCAAACGACTCTGCGACGACGACCCTGATGCCGGCCCCGAGGAGCGCGAGCGGCGCGTGCTCCCGGGAAGAGCCGCACCCGAAGTTGCTGCCCGCCACCACGACGTCGCCCTCCCGAACCTCCCGTGCAAATTCATCTCTCGTCCCCTCAAACGCATGCTTCGCAAGTTCCGCGGGATCATAGATCGTCAGGAACCTGCCCGGGATGATCGCGTCAGTATCGATATCATTGCCGAATTTCCATACCCGCATTCTTCACACCTCCCTCGGGTCGGTGATCTCGCCGTAGAGGGCGCTTGCCGCCGCCGTCGCCGGCGAGGCCAGGTAGACCGATGCCTGGGCACTCCCCTGCCTGCCCCGGAAGTTCCGGTTCGACGTCGAGAGCGAGACTTCCCCCGGGGCGAGGAGGCCAAACGCGCCGCCCATGCAGGGGCCGCAGCAGGGCGCCTCGACCAGTGCCCCCGCCTCGACAAACCGCTCGATGAGCCCGGCCCGGAGCGCTTTCAGGTACTCGGTGCGCGAAGCCGGGATGACGATCACCCGGACACCGTCCGCGAACGCATCAGCGGTCCCGAGAACCTCGGCCGCCTCGGCGAGATCCTCGTAGCGGCCGTTCGTGCAGGAGCCGATGAAGACCTGGTCGACCTTCGTCCCTGCCACCCGACCCACATCCACGACGTTGTCCACGTTGTGGGGGACGGCGACCTGAGGTGCGAGATCGGTGACGTCGTAGCGCCGGGTTTCGGCGTACTTGGCGCCGGGGTCGCCTGCAAGGTCGAAGGGCTCCACCTCCCGGCGTGCGGCGACGTAATCCCAGGTGGTCGCGTCGGGCGGCACAATCCCCGCCTTTGCCCCCATCTCGATCGCCATGTTGGCACAGGTCATCCGGCCCGCCATATTCATCGCACGCATGGCCCCGCCGGAGAACTCAAGCGCCTTATAGGTCGCGCCGTCGGCGCCGATATCCCCGGCAAGCGAGAGGATCAGGTCTTTTGCCCCCACCCGCCGGCCGAACGTCCCGTCCACCTCGATCCTGATGCTCTCAGGCACCCGGAAGTAGAGCGCCCCGAACTTCAGGACAAAACCCATATCGGTCGAACCGATACCGGTCGCAAACGCCCCTGCGGCCCCGTAGGTGCAGGTATGCGAGTCGGTGCCGACGATGATCTCGCCGGGCGCCGCCCGCCCCTTCTCCATCACCACCTGATGACAGACGCCCTCGTTGAGGTCGTAGTTGTGGATCCCCTGCTCCTCTGCGAACCGGCGCATGAAGACGTGGTTCTCGGCCGCCGGTATGGAGTCGGCGGGAACCTGGTGGTCGAAGAGCATGATGATCCGCTCGGGGTCGAAGACCTGTTCTCCTCCCATCTCACGGAAGACCCGGACCGCCAGCGGGCCGGTGATGTCATGGATCATCGCTGCATCCACGGGTGCCATCACCACGTCGCCCGCGCGGACGGCCCTGCCGCACGTTTGGGAAAATATCTTTTCTGCGATCGTCGCCGCCATGCAGTATCGCGGTATGGGTACGCGCTCCAGACGTATCTAGTTTGGCAGGGAATCGGCGCTCTCTCCATCCTGTTTCCCGGGGCCGAGTACCTTATGTGATACCGCGCGGAATTAGTGAAGAGAAACGATGACCAGCGGACCAACCCCGGCAATGCGGCAGTATTACTCAGTGAAGGCCCGGTACCCCGATGCTATCCTCTTCTTCCAGATGGGGGACTTTTACGAGACCTTCGGTGAGGACGCCGGCGTGGTGGCCCGGGAACTCGATATCGTGCTGACATCCCGGGGCCGGGATAAGAACGGCGACCGGATGCCGCTCGCGGGCGTCCCCCTCCACGCCGCCGACGGCTACATCGCCCGCCTGGTGAACAAGGGGTACCGGGTGGTGATCTGCGACCAGGTGGAGGACCCAAAGACCGCAAAAGGGGTCGTGAAACGGGACGTCACGAGGGTGGTCACCCCGGGAACGCTCATCGACTCCTCGATGCTCGGCTCCGCGGGAGCCCAGTACCTAATGGCGGTCGCCCCCGACCGGAAGGATACCTTCGGTCTCGCGTTCCTGGACGTCTCCACCGGCGAGTTCTTCATCTCTTCAGGCAGCGGCGGACGCGATTACGCCGATCTCGTCTCTGAGGTGGTCAGGTACCGCCCGACGGAGGCGATCATCCCGGAGAGCCTCCAGGGTGGCCTCCCGGGGAGGCTTGAGACCCTCGGGGTGACGGTGAGCCGCTACCGCGACGACGCCTTTGACCCCGACGCAGCGTATGCCCGCCTCTGCGAGCAGTTCGGGACGACGACGCTTGAGGGCTACGGGTGCGAGGGGCTGACGGCCCCGGTTGCCGCGGCCGGAGCGGCGCTCCGCTACGCCCAGGAGACCCAGCAGTCGTCCCTCCCCCACATCTCAGGCATCGCGAGCAGGATACCGACCGGAAACATGGTGCTCGATGCGATCACCCTGCGAAACCTTGAGATCACGACAAGCATCCGGGGGAGCGGCGATGGGAACACGCTTCTCTCTGTGCTCGACACCACCGAGACCTCGATGGGGAGCCGGACGATGCGGTCGTTTTTGATCAGCCCGCTCATCGGGAAGACTGCCATCGACGAGAGGCTTGATGCTGTTGAGCACTTCTTTGACCACGCTCTTGAGCGGCAGGAACTCCGTTCAATCCTCGGCGACTTCTCAGACATCGAGCGGATTGCAGGGAGGATCGCCTACGGGAACGCCGGTCCCCGGGACCTTGCGACGCTGAAAGAGTCGCTTGAGTGTATCCCGGACGTAAAATCGCTCTTCAGCGATGACGCCCCGCTCCTCGTCAGGGAAGCCCTCGATGCGATGAGCGACCATGCCGGGGTCATCGACCTCGTCGGGAGGGCGATCGTGGACGATCCCCCGGCCCTCGCAAAGTCCGGGGGTATGATCAGGGAGGGGTTCAACAGAAAACTCGACGAACTCCGGCACCTCGCGACGACCGGGAAGAACTGGATCGCGGAGTTCCAGCAGCAGGAACGGGAGAGGACCGGCATCAAGTCGCTCAAGGTCGGCTACAACCGGGTCTTTGGCTACTACATCGAGGTGACGAAGCCGAACCTCCATCTGGTGCCGCCTGAGTACGAGCGCCGGCAGACGCTCGCAAACGCCGAGCGCTATACGATACCTGACCTCAGGGAGAAGGAGGCGATGATCGCCACCGCGGAGGAGCGGCTCGCGGCGCTTGAGGCCGAGCTATACACCGAACTTGTAAGAACGCTTGCGGCGCATGTCCCCGACCTCCAGGCGACCGCCCGGGCGGTCGGGCTGCTCGACGTCTACGCGGCCCTCGGTGAGGTCGCCGCCCGCTACGGCTACTCCCGTCCGGTGATCGAGGAGAGCGGCCGGATCATCATCAGGGACGGCCGCCACCCGGTGGTGGAGCGGCACCTCCCGGTTCCGTTCGTCCCGAACGACACCGAACTCGACTCTGCCGGTGACCAGATCATGATCATCACCGGGGCGAACATGGCCGGTAAGTCCACCTATATGCGGGCTGTGGCGCTCTGCTGCATCATGGCCCAGATGGGGAGTTTCGTCCCGGCCCGCCATGCCACCATCGGGATCGTCGACCGGGTCTTCACCCGGGTAGGGGCGTTTGACGACCTCGCCTCCGGGCAGTCCACGTTCATGGTGGAGATGCTGGAACTTGCAAACATCCTGAATAATGCAACGCCGCAGAGCCTGGTGGTCCTTGACGAGATCGGGCGGGGGACGAGCACGCTTGATGGGTGCTCGATCGCCAGGGCGGTGGTGGAGTTCCTGCACGGGAAAGCGGTTGCCGGACCCCGGACCCTCTTTGCGACCCACTTCCATGACCTGATTGACCTCGAGGGGTCGCTTGCGCGGGTGAAGAACTTCCACTTCGCGGTGAAGGATACCGGAAGTGACGTCGTCTTCCTCAGAAAGATCATCCCAGGCGCGACCGACAGGAGCTACGGCGTCCACGTGGCGCGTCTTGCCGGGATCCCGAAGAAGGTGACCGACCGGGCGATGAAACTTCTCAAGGAGGCGTCGGAGCGTGAGTTCTCGGGCGGGCCGCGGGCTCCCCGGTATACCCAGATGCTCCTCGTCGATCCCGGCGAAGGAGTCGTGGAGGAGAACCCGGCGGTCAGGGAACTTGCGACCTTAAACCCGAACGAGATGACGCCGATAGAGGCGTTAAACACCCTCTGCCGCCTCCAGAAACTCGCAAACGGGGAGGAGTGAGGGGAGTATGACCGGGACGAAGATACAGGTCCTCGACCCCGACACGGTCAACCAGATCGCGGCCGGCGAAGTCGTGGAGCGGCCGGCATCGGTGGTAAAAGAACTCCTGGAGAACGCCATCGATGCGGGAGCGACGAGCATCCTCGTCGAGGTCTCCTCGGACCTTGCCGGGATCACGATGCTCCGGGTGACCGACGACGGGGAAGGGATGACGCCGGAGGAGGCGGTGCTTGCGTTCCAGCCGCATGCGACGAGCAAGATCCGGGATATCGCCGACCTCTCATTCATCCGGACCCTGGGGTTCCGGGGGGAGGCGCTCGCAAGCATCGCCGCCGTCGCGGAGGTGACCCTGGTCACCCGTCCCCGGGACTCAGGGGCGCTCGCCGGCACCAGGGTGGTGGTCAGGGGCGGCGAGGTTGTGGAGAAGAACGACGTGGGGGCACCGGAGGGGACGACGGTGATCGTGAAACACCTCTTCTACAACACCCCCGCCCGCCGGAAGTTCTTAAAGAGCAGGAACACCGAGCTCGCCCACATCTACGGGGTTGCGGAGAACCTCGCGCTCGCGCACGGCGAGGTCGCGTTCCGGGTGGTGCACAACGGGAGAGAGCGGATGGCGACCCAGCGGTCGGGCGGACTCCTGAATGCCATCGCAGGTCTTTACGGCGCTGACCTTGCCCGCACACTCATCCCCATCGACGCGAGAACCCCTCTCCTCCGGATCAGCGGGTACCTGTCCCGCCCGTCCGAGAGCCGGGGGAACTCCTCGCAGGTCGCGATCAGCATCAACGGCAGGAGCATAACCTCCCGGCAGATCACTGCGGCCGTACGGGAGGGCTACGGCACCCTCCTCCCGAAAGACCGCTACCCGGTGGCGTTCGTCGACCTCTCGCTTGAAGCCGGTCTCGTGGACGTCAACGTCCACCCGACCAAGCGGGAGGTCCGGCTCTCCAGAGAACGGGAGATCCTCTCTGCGGTTGCGGCCGCTGTGGAGGAGGCGCTCGCCGGGTGCGACCTCGCCCGCGAAGCAGCGGCGGCGGAGCCGGTGCAGCAGCAGATCGTCCCGGCGGAGCCGGAACCGATGCCGCCGGTGGCCGAGCCGACCGCTACCTACGCAACAGGCCACCGGGCTCTCACCCTCTCAGACCGGCAGCTCCGCAGGACGGAGGAAGCAGGGGATGCCGAGAACCTCCTCCCCGCCATGAAGCCGGTGGGACAGGTGGCGGCGACCTATATCGTGGCTGAAGGGGCCGACGGGACCCTCTATCTCATCGACCAGCACGCGGCCCACGAACGGATCCTCTACGACCAGGTCGTGGAACGGCGCGACGCAACGCCCGAGACCCAGGAACTGATCATGCCTGCCGTCCTCTCCCTCCCGCCACGGGAGTCTGCCGCGCTCCGCGACGCAATGGCGGTCCTGGCGGAGGAGGGGTTCGTAGTCGAGGAGTTCGGCCGGGACACCTTCGCCGTCCGGGCGGTGCCGGCCGCCCTCGGCGCACTTGAGGACCCCGGGGTTGTCAGGGAGACGATCGCCGACCTCCTCACCGGAGCGTCCCGCACCAATCCCGACCGGCGGGAGGCGGTCACCTGCATCGTCGCCTGCAGGGGCGCGGTGAAGGCCGGCGTCCTTCTCACGCACGACCAGCAGAGACGTCTCCTCGCACAGCTCGCCCGGACGAAGACCCCCTGGACATGCCCGCACGGGAGGCCGACGGTGGTGGCGTTCGATAAACGGAAACTCGACGGGATGTTCCGGCGTGGGTGAGGGAGCCGGGTCGGGATCTAAAAATAACCCCTATGAACCGCCCTTTTTTAAATACCGTAGAACCTGACGGCGATATCGGCAGAATGCCGTATCATAATGGATTTATTCTTCGAGGATCAGAATGGCATACGTCAGCGGGTGACTCCCCGCTGAAGACAACAGGAATGAGCTATGTGACACTACTCCAGCAGATCCGCCTCTGGATGAAAACCAGGGACGGAGGGAAGCAGTATCACGATCGTGAGAACGATTCAATCATCGAATCGTACTTTGACATATCCCCTGAAGCGGCTCTCTCCCCGGAGACCACTGAGGTCTCCCTGGAAGAGGACGGGTGACAGGGAGCCTCCCAAAAACGCCCTACCAGATAGATCGCCTCTCAACCCCCTATTTTTCTGCTACCCCGCCTGTCTGGATTGCCGGAGTGCTCCAGGGTCTTGAATAATCCCATACTTCCCGGCTTTGCGTGCGACCAGAACGCCGTCTGCACCCCAGGTTGCCTCACATGGAAGTCTGTGGGGGTTATTGGGGCGACCAAACCCCTGGTGAAGAACAAGCCAGGCAGCCGGGGATAGCGCCTTCCTGCACCGATCTTCGGAAAGGTATATCTGGATGAATGGTGTCCGGGTACCATATGCGCATGCGGGAGAAGACCCTGGCGACTCTGCTCATTCTATCGCTCGTCATGAACGTCTTCCTCCTGGTCGTCGCCCTTGTCCCGGGAGAGGATCCGGCCCGGATTCTTTCCCAATCTCCGACAGATGATGTATGCCCGGTCACGACCCCGGCTCCTCTCCCGACAGAGAAGGAAGCGGGGGCCGGAGGTACGGCGTCGATGCAGGCGCCGGTCATCCTCCAGAAGATCGAGGCCGGCCGGGGCGGTCCTTTTTCCCCGGACAGGGTGACCGAGGAGGGCGCGATGGTGGACATCTCAGCCGAGGTCGTGCCCGGACGGGGCCGGGTGCTCGTCCAGACAACGCCCCTGATGGGGGTGGTCTTCCAGGACGCTGCGAACCAGGCAGTCGCTGTCGCGCAGAACCACTCCCACGTGAACCTCTCGACAAGCGACATCATCTTCAGCATCCAGGGGCCGGAAGAGGTCTCCGAGATCGACGGCCCCAGCGCGGGGGCGCTGATGACAACGCTGCTCCTCTCGGTGCTGGAGGGGTTTTCGCTCAACGAGAACGTGACTGTGACCGGAACCATCAATGAGAACGGGGAGATCGGCCCGGTCGGGGGAATCCTCGTGAAGGCCGAGGCCGCTGCAGCGAGCGGAAAGACGCTCCTGCTCCTCTCAGAGAAGAACAACCAGGTGTTTGAGTACCGCGAGGAGACCCGAACGCTCGGCGGGCTGAGTATAGCAAGGCAGCGGCCTGTTGCTGTGGACGCAAAAGAGTACATCGAGGAGAACTACGGCATCAGAGTGGAGTACGTGGACTCCATAGACGGCCTGCTCGCCGATGTCCGCCTGCCCGCGGAGACCCCGGTCACCGCGGTTGCCTGATGGTGACGGGGACACACGGCCATGGCCGTGGCGGGTGACCTCCCCCGGCGGACCCGGGGCTCCGTATGACATTGGTTGAAAAAAGATTGTTAGAGACTCTCTGGATTAATTTCTCCACCGAGATCTAGTTTCTTTGTCTTCCAGGTACCCTGCCTGTAGAAGAACAGATCGCACAGGAACACCACTACTGTGCCGCAGACTACCGCGAACCAGATGGACTGCAGTGGCAGGTCCATCGCCACAAAGATCGCCGCAAGACCCACCTGCACGATCAATTGTCCCGTGATCGCCGCGTACATGCCGGGTCTCGTCATCCCCGCACCATTCATCGCAAATCCCATCGTCATCGCCATAGCTATCACAAAATACGACATGGGGATTATCCGCATAAACAGGATGCCGCCTGCAAGCGACTCTCCTGTCGCGCCGAAGAACGCCAGGAGGTGCTTCGCAAACAGCAGGTACAGGATACCTACAACCGCCATAAATGACGCATTCACGATCATCGCAATCCTGACCACTTTCTCCGCCCTCGCTACTTTTCCCGCTCCCAGGTTCTGCCCGACCATCACCGCGACTCCCGTGCAAACCCCCATCACGAACACCAGGCCCAACATATCCAGGCGCTGGCAGATACCGTATGCTGCCACCGCTGCCGTGCCGTACAGTGCTACGATCGCTGTCATCCCCAGGAACGCAAAACTCCTGACCCCGCTCTGTACCGCCGATGGTATCATGACCTTCATGATATCCTTAATTAGCCGCGGTTCAAACACCCATTCCTTCGGGAATCTGACCGGTCCGTTCTTCCTGGACGGCAGGAGATACATCACCCCGATCAGAAGCAGCACGCCGGTCGTACGCGACGCAAGGGACGCATATGCAGATCCGGCTATTCCGAATGCCGGGAAACCGCCAAGGCCCATGATCAGTGTTGGGTTCAGGATAATGTTTACGATATTCACTACGATCATCACAAACATCGGTGTCCTGGAATCCCCCGTGCTCTGGAAGACGGTTGTCAGGATCATCAGAGTGACGAACACAAACATTCCTATCAGCATCGGGGAGAGAAAGCGTGCCCCTACCATTGCAACCTCGGGGTCAGCTCCCAGGAGCAGGAGGAGGTCCTGCGACCAGAACATACCGATGACCGCAAGAACCACCGAGAAGGCGAGTGCCAAATAAAGCGAATGCGAAAGGATCACCGGGATGCGATCAAACCGCTCTGATCCGTACGCTCGCGATACAAACGCAGCAGTTGCCGTCACGGTCCCGAAGATCACGGTGGTAAGCACTATTATGATGGATATGCTCATCGCTCCGCCGGCGATCGGGATATCACCAAGCTTGCCGATGAAGTACATATCCACCACCTCCAGGATACTCGCGAGGAAGTTACTGATAATGATCGGGAGTGCCACTATCCAGAGGCCTTTTCCGACTGATCCCTCGGTGAGGAAGTTATTCGAATACTGCATCGTCAAGTTATCACGTATTATATGAGGTGATAGGCGATAAAGTTTGACTGCCCATTTAAAGCTCAATCCTCCAATAAAAACAAAAATAAGACCAATTCCGCCTCAATTCGGGCCATTGGGAACACCCGGGCGGGGGAGATGTTCAGCAGGATCGGGAAGAAACCGGGGCCGCTCACGCCCCCGCCCGGCAGAGGTCCCGCATCGCCCTGAGCACATAGAGGGTCTCGTCCTCAAGCGGCTCTGAATCGACGATGAACGAGACGAACCCCTGACCGGCAAAGAGTTCCCGCACCGCGTCAGGCCCGGTCAGGGACGAGACGAGCAGCAGGACCCGCCCGAACGGCGCGAGCACCCGTCCAACGTCCGCGACGAACCGCTCAATCACCGCCCTCCCCGTGGGACCGCCATCGAGGGCGTACTCCAGCCAGTCGTCGATCCGCTCTTCGGGAAGTGTCGGCAGGTAAGGGGGGTTAAAGAGGACAAGGTCGAAGGGGCCCGACAACCCCGCAAAGAGATCGGTTCGGACCGTCGCTACGCCGCGGGCACGGGCGGACTCCACCGCGTGGGGGTTGATGTCGGTCGCGACCACACTCGCCGCCCGGCCCAGAACGGAGGCCGCAACGTAGCCGCTCCCGGTCCCGACCTCAAGCACCCGGTCGGGCGGCCGGATCTCCCGGAGCGCCGCACGAAGAAGGAGATGCGAATCCTCGGCAGGAGGATAGACCTGGTCCGGGGCCGCGTCAGCCTCTTGCCGGCAGTTCGTCATGCAGGCACCCGCTCATCCGGTTTGCTATCAGCGCAAACTCCTCAAGCGACAGGTCTTCGGGCCGCAGCTGCAGGAGGTCGTCAGGCAGGCCCGCGATCGCCCGCTCGATCGCTTCAGGCGCAAACGTATCCTTGCCGCTCCGGAGCGCCTTCCTGACAGTCTTCCTCCGGTAGGAGAAGAGCACCCTGACCACATCCGCGTAGACCCGCCGGTCCGCAAGCGGATACGGCGGTTCGTGCGGCGTGATCCTGACCACCCAGGAGCGGACCTGGGGTTTTGGGCGGAAAGAGTTCGGCGAGAGTTCAAGCAGCGGTTTTACCGAGGCATAGGTCTGCACCATCACCGAGAGCCGCCCGACGCCGGGCTTCCCGGGCCGCGCTATCATCCGCCGCGCAAACTCCTTCTGATACATCAGGACCGCGACCTCAAACCCGGACTCAAGCAGCCGGAACGTGATCTTTGAAGAGGCGGAGTAGGGGAGGTTTGCGACGACGATATCAAACGGCGGGAAGTCCACCTTCGTCGCATCGCCTGGAACCAGCTGAAGACGCCCTTCCGCAATCTCGTCGGCAAACAGGAACTCAAGTTCTTCCACAAGAGCCGGATCGACCTCTACCGCAACGACTGTCGCACCCCGGCCGAGGAGAGCGCGGGTGAGGACCCCTTCACCGGGCCCGATCTCGAGCACCCTCCGGCCGGAAACATCAACAAAACCGGCGATCTTCTCGACGGCCCTCTGGTCGACGAGAAAGTGCTGATCCTTCGGAGCACTCATTTCAGTGTAAAGATATGGTACTTCTCGTTCGGGTCCTCGATCTCGCGCAGAACCCGGCTGATGATCATACGTTCCGGGTGCGGTATCGACTTGATCCGCCGGGAGATGTCCTCAAAACTTTCAAATGGCTTCCTCTCCCGCTGCTCGATCACTTCCCACATCAGTTTCTTCCCGATGCCGGGAAGCAGATGGAGCATATGGAACTTCGGCGTGATCGGGAGAGACTTATTGAAGAAGTCGACGAACCGCCTCTCGTTCTCAAGGACGATCTGCTCGACCACAAACGGGAGTTCCAGTTTTGCCGTCGCCGTCAGGTCATCGTAGCTGATCCGCCGCTTGACCCGTTCGATCGTATCCCGCTCCCCATCACCGATGTAGACGCGGTCATGGATCTGGATATCGGCACCCGCCTTCGGGATGAGCTCAAGCAACTTGAACTGGTCAACCCCCACGGCGAGCACAACCGGTTCACGCTTATAAACCGGACGCGGATCATTCGCATACCCCATAGGGAGTATATCGATGATTACCGCGTTCTCCTCTTTCTTCTCGGTCTTCATAGACACCACCCCAACTGTTAGAAGTGGGTCATTACCAGATCAAGGATCTCGTCGAGCTCTTCCGTCGTGAGGTTAAATCGTTCTTTGGCATAAATTGCTCGCAGTTCGTCCCGGGTCCGCGGCATCAGGTTCGCGATGCGGTAGGCGATGTCCTCCTTCATCTTCTCAAGCTTCATGAGCTCATCGACCAGGTCGCGGGCCTTCTCAGCGGACGTCTTTGCGAGATGATTGGCATGCTCGATGCTCTTACGAAGTTCGTAGGACATCTCTTCTCCAGATTCGAGCCGGGAGGCTTCCACGGTGAGGAGAGTATCACGCAGTTCGGGAAGCAGTATCCGCTCTTCGCTAACGATCCGTTTTACCTTCATGCCAATCACTACTGTTGAGGGTTATACTCTCTGCGCTCTTAGATGTTGCGGTCTCGCGATAACCTGCTTTACCGCATCTCCATCCCTGATCTCGAGTATCCATGCGCGTCCGCGCTGCCCGATGACCGTCCCCGTCTTCCCGTGGAATCTCCGGTGGGGCATGCCTTTCTGGACACTCGGTTCGACCACGACGTGAACCCTCTGCCCGATCTCGAACTCCTGAATCACCGAGGATACCGGGGGGATACCGCGTCTTCGGAGGTCCTTCTTGAACTTATACCGCGTCTTCTTGCGTGGTCCATTGTGATGTGCCATAAGATTTACTCACCTTTGCTCGTTCGTTGTTCTGACCTGCACCACATCGAGGCTGACAACACTTGCGGTGCGCCCCAGGATCTGGGCAAGGCTGGGCTGGGTTCGGCCGCCATCACCAGATACCAGTTCCTTGATGTAGAGGCCTGCTTCACCGACGACTTCGACCCAGTATCGGTCGTCCTGTGTGCCAGTACACTGGATATCGATGACCTGCCGTTCCCGAACTCTATCTGCCCGCCGGTGTGACACCCGTGTAGGGGTGCGCTGTCGTATCGTTACACCTTTTAGCTGATCGAGGGCCGTCCTGAACTCATCTGACGTTACAGGACCGTCGATCTCGACCAGGATCCTGTATTTTTTATGCGCTTTGTCGGATTTAAGGCTTTGCACCATCTTCCGGTCCGCCCACCCGGTCAGGTGGACCGCCACCCTGCCTTCAGCGCTCCGGTTGATCTCCGCTTCAAGCGCCGCGAGGTCCACCGACCGCTTCCGCGGCGTCTCGACCTCCATAACAAAGGGGCGGCCCGACCCGAGCATCCGGGCATCGATATCCTCCCGGCCGGCACCGTGGAGGACGGCGCCTTCGGCGTCGAAGGCCTCGACCACCGGCCGGCCGATCAGCTCCTCAACCGAGTCTGCGTACTGCTTTCCGGTGAAGTTGCAACGCTCGCACCCGGCCCCCCTGCAGGCCCGGCAGTCCCAGTGGGTCTGCGGGATCCCACGCTCGTACTTCAGGTAACGGCCGGCAAAGAAGACAGGGTTGACCTGTATCTCGACGGTCTCGTTCGCAAGGTCGAGGATCGCCACGACGTCGGGTTTCTGGAGGTCGGCCACCTTCCCGGAGAGTTCCGAGACAGCCTTCCCCACCTCCCGGTTCATCTCAGCCTTCAGGGGTTCGGGGTCACGCAGGGAGAGATCGCTCCAGACCATCTCCTCGCTCTCCGCCATCAGCGGCGGCACCCGTGTCCCGATAAGGAACGTCTCAAACTCGATTCCCTGCATCGCTTCCACGACCCTTGCGGCCCAGGCATCGGTGCGGGAGAGTTCGCCGCCGCAGATCCAGCAGGACTCCGGTGCCGGTTCCTGATGCGGTTCGTTCGCCGTGATCTCGTGCGCGATCCGCAGCGCCCTCCCTCGTTCTTCGTTCGTCAGCCCAAACGACCGTCTGCCGAAGAACCGCCCGAGGCAATGGTTGCAGGTATCGCCGTATCCAAGGATTGCTTCTACCTCTTCGATGATATCCATCCAGATTCCCTCCGGTCCATCTCGTTTAAGAGGACAGTGATAGTGTGATCGGCATGCAGCGACAACGGCCCCACCGAGTAGCGGTCCCGCCCCTCAAGCATCTCCTGCTCCTCCGGAGTGAAGTTCCGGTGGTCGGAGAGGAGATAGGCCTCAGGCAGCACCGGAACGCCCCTGATATCCTCCCCCGCCTCATCGAGGACCGCAAACGGGATCTCGGAGAGGATCCGCGAGAGTCCCCCACGGCGGACGTAGACCCCGGGGGTCGACTCCCGGAAAGAGTCCCCACAGGGGATCGAGAGCGCCTTCTTGATCAGGGCGGCACTGCTCCGCTCGTCGGGCGAGAGGTAACGGACAGCGCTCCCCCGGAAGAGGACGGTCTTCTCCGGGTCTGGTTCGCCGCGGAGGATGAGGTAACACTCGACGTCGCGCCGGAGGTCGTGGGAGAGGAAGAGCGAGGAGTTGATGCAGCGGCAGAGGATATCCATCCTCCCGGCGCTTCCCGGGAGATCGTTGAGGCTGAAGGTGCCGCTCGTTGCGGCAAGGTGGCCCACGACGACAAACCGTTTCATCTTACGGGGTCCTGCCGAACTTCTTCATCATGCGCTGCATGTTGAACTTGCCGCCGCCCATGCCCCGCATGCCTTTTAAGGCACGCTGCATGATCTTGTAGTACTTGATGAGGTCCCGGACGTCTTCAGGCGCCACCCCGGCACCCCGGGCGATACGCTGGACCCGGGAACTCCCGATGACCGCGGGGTCATCGAGTTCCGAAGGCGTCATCGAGTCCATGATCACTTTATAGCGCGCCATCTTGGTGCTGGTGATATCGTAGGCGTCGTCCGGGATCTGCATGCCGCCGAGGGGGAGCATGCTCATGATCTGCTTTAAGGGCCCCATCTTGTTCAACGCCTCAAGCTGCTTGTACATATCCCGGAGCGTGAACTTGCCCTTGAGCATGGCGTTGACATCGATATCCTCGGCCGAGACCGCTTCTTCCGCCCGCTCGACGAGCGCTTTTAAGTCGCCCATCCCGAGCAGCCGGGATATGAACCCGTCCGGGTTGAACCGCTCAAGGTCCTCGATCGTCTCACCGCTCCCGATGAAGACAATCCCGCTCTGCGTCTCAGCGACGGCCGAGAGGGCACCGCCGCCTCTCGCGGTGCCGTCCATCTTGGTGACGAGGACGCCGTCGATCCCGATAGCCTCATGGAACCGGCGGGCCTGCTCGCTCGCCTGCTGCCCAAGCGCCGCATCGATCACGAGCCACCGGTGGTCGGCGTGCGATATCTCGTTGATGTTGATGATCTCCTCGATCAGGTGCTCCTCAAGGGCGTGCCGCCCCTGGGTGTCGATGATGATCACTTCGTAGAGCTTGCGGAACCGGGGCAGCCCTTCCCTGACAATCTTCAAGGCGTCAGGCTCTTTTGGATCGCCAAAACAGGGGACGCTGATCCGGTCGCAGAGGGTCTTTAACTGATCATACGCACCCGGCCGGAAGGTATCGGCGCAGATCACCCCGACCCTGAGTCCCTTCCGCTGGAAGAAGCGGGCGAGTTTCGCGGTCGTCGTGGTCTTCCCGCTCCCCTGCAGGCCAGCCATCAGGATCGTCTGGGGCCCGAGCGTCACCGCTCCCGGCGTCCCCATCAGGCGGACGAGTTCCTGGTAGACGATCCGCAGGACGTGCTCGCGCGCGCCCATCCCTTTTGGGGGCTCCTCGTCGAGGGCACGCTGCTTGATCGCCTGCGACAGCTGCATCACGAGTTTGACGTTGACGTCTGCCTGCAGAAGCGCCCGCTGCAGGTCGCGCACCAGTTCATCGACCGCCGCCCGGTCAATCACCGTCTTGCCGGCGAGTTTCTTAACCGCGTCTTTGAGTGACGCACCAAGGTTATCGAGCATCAGGCCTCATCCCCCAGCAGTTCATCCACCACAACGCGGGGCGAGAACGGCAGGATATCGTCGTACCCCTGCCCGGTCCCGAGGAAGAGAATCGGTTTTCCGACGGTATGCGCAATCGATATGGCAGCGCCGCCTTTGGGATCCATATCAGCCTTCGTCAGGACGACCGCGTCGGTGCCGACCGCGCGGTTGAACTCGTCGGCCCTGATGACCGCATCGTTCCCTGCCACCGCCTCATCGACGTAGACGACGAGGTCCGGCTTCATGACCCGCCGGATCTTCTCAAGCTGGTTCATGAGGTTTGCCCGGTTATGGAACCGCCCGGCGGTATCGGCGAGGACAACATCGATGTTGTGCGCTCTTGCGTACTGGACCGTATCAAAAAGGACCGCGGAGGGATCGGCGCCCGCCTGGTGCTGGATCACCTTGATCCCGAGACGGTCGGCATGGGTTCTGATCTGCTCGATCGCCCCCGCACGGAAGGTATCTCCTGCGCCGATCACGACCGAGAAACCGTTCTTCTGGAGGTAATGACCGACCTTTGCAACAGTCGTCGTCTTCCCGGTCCCGTTCACGCCGGTGAAGAGGATCCTCACGGGCCGCTCGTTCTCCCTGACATAGTCGAGGAGGTCGAGGCCGTCGCCCAGCACCCCGCAGAGCGCCGACCGGAGGGTGGATGCGACCAGTTCGTCGACCGAAGTGCCGATCTTCTTGTGCCGGCCCACAAGGTCTTTGCGCATCCGGGCGATGATCTCGTCAGTGACCGGGAGTGCGACGTCGTTTTCGAGGAGGACCATCTCGAGTTCAAAAAGAGGCTCCTCGATATCCTTCTCCTCAAGGAGGACCTCACGGTCCCGGACAAGAACTCTCAGCTTGTTGAGGAACGTAGGCTCATCCCGCCCCTCCCGGGCCGTTTCCTCCTCTGGAGGGGGCGGGACTAAAGAGGGTTCCGGCTCCGGCAGTTGCTCCGCTGCCGGTGGAGCCGGTTCGGCTCCGGCAGCCTCCTCGATATTCGAGGTGAATTTAGTCCTTATATTCTGAAGTTTTTTCTTTAAGGAATCAAACATCAGGATCCGCTCTGGCCTGCCTGGGCCTGTCGGGCCACCTGGTAGGCAGCTTCGAGGCGCCGCGAGATCTGCGTTGCCTGTCCCTGCAACTGCTCGATGGAGCCTGCGACCTTCTTGCCCAGCGCTTCAAGTTCTGTTATCCGATCCTCGAGATACTCCACCGCATCGGCGCTGGCCCGTTCGACAGAGACGTCGGCCCCGAGGTTCACCAGAACATGTCCGCGATCGAGCACCTTCACCCTGAGGAGAGCGCCGCCCCCGATGGGAAGAAGGACGATCCCGTCCTCATTCTCCTGGATAGCCCTGATGGACTCGATTGCGGCAGCGGATTCAAGGCGCTGCTGCTCGATCATCCCGAGTTGTTGCGTCAGGATCTCTATCTGCTGCCCGTACTCGTTCAAGTACATCTGGAGGGTCTGTATCTCGCGAGGATCTACCTGCTCCACGTTATTCACCAGCTACTACGTTAACCGACTCGATGGTGATATAACTTCTCTTCAGGCGGTGTTTGCTCCCGATATCCGCGAAAACCCGCTCTTTTGCCTGGTTCTCGTTCGGGGCCGCGACTACCTTCCGGTAGGGTTTCCACTCGTTCTTGATCATACACGCGCCCACAACTTCAAACGTCTGGTTCTCCATGACTCACTCACTCCAAAAACCCAAAGACTTCTTCTATTCGTCCCAGCTCAAACCCGCTCGTGAAGGACCCTGCAATGTATCCCTTGCTGTTCGCAAGGACTCCGGTGCCGACGAGGCCGCTGCCCATGTTCACCGAACCAAGGCCGATAGGAAGGTCGACGACCCGTTCAAGGGTGGCGACCTCCGTCTCGTTGGCCCGCGGATGGACAAGGATCCCCCTGTTCGTTGCGTATCCGGCCATGCCGACGGTCTTGATGCCTCCAAGCGAGAGCCTGACCACCGGCACCGAGAGGAACGACCCGATCTCTTCAGCGACGTCGATCTCCATATCGGGATGGACAGCGGCGACATAGTCGTTGGCGAGGATGACGTTGCCTGCCGCGTTCATGGACCCCTCAAACAGGAGAACATCCCGGTACTCCTCGAGGGCAGCCACCTCGTCGGCGGCGGCAAGACCGCTGACGACCAGGCCCTGACTGTTTCCCGCAACAAGCGAACCGATGATGGCGCTTCCCTGGATGGAGGTGACCACGATCTCGACATCGAGCTCCTCCGCGAGAGCGTCGGTGAATTCCCGGGGAGCCCCGGGGTACACGATCGCCACGTCCTCAAAGACGCGGGCGTACACACCGATGTTTGGATCACCGGAAAGATCGATCGTCCCTGTCATTTCACTCCTCAGCGAGCTCGGCCTGGACCTGCCCGTCCTCGAACTTCATCGCGCGGACGCGAATCTTTCGCGGGGGCTTTCCACTGCCGTTCTCCCAGACCTTCTCATTGATGCTTCGGTCCAGTTTGACGTCCTCGCTCTTCATGTGCCGTTCGAGAAACGCCCTGATATCCTTGATAGCAGTGTTACCCCGCTTCCACCGGGGCGCACGCTTCACCTCACGGAGAGGTATGATATAGATATGCTCCTTTAATGCCTCTGCCATAACCCTACACCTTTAAGGTACTCCGTCTCCAGTTGCGCCGTTTCGGATGCGACGCAACCGCACGTTTGGTCCTGATCATCACCCATGCCGGCACGCGGCGGTTCTGCTCGCATGCCTTTGCCAGCCGGATCTTCCGGCCCTTCACTACCTTGCTCATAACTCACTCTCGCAATATTTCAGGTCTCCTTCCTGCCGACCACCAGCGACTGCAGGTGGTTGGGAGGGAAGAACGATGCCGGATCGATACCGCGGGCACAGATAGCCCCCCGGATCTCCTGCTCGTAGTCGCCGTTCCCGATACTGCCTGTCTCCCCGTACTGCACCACAAGCAGCCTTCCTGCAAGGCGCTCCACCTCCGGTTTTCCGTAGCCAAGCAGCGGCCTGACATACGAGCAACCGGTGGTTGTCTCCAGGTGCTGCACCTCGGACCGCTCGAGCCTGGGGACACGGTCGTCCCGGCGGGTGCCGTCACCGACAACCGCGTACTCAGCCGCGAGGGTCTCGACAGCCGCCCGGTGGATCATGCTGATCGCGTCGTTTGGATAACCACACGACAGAAGCAGGTCGACGGCCTCCTCAAGGAGGTCATTCCCGAGCACCCTTATGCGGAGGGGGAGGTTCAGGGCGGCCGCCGCGGCCTGCACCGCCGGAACCTTCCGGTTGGGGTCGAAGACACAGGTATTCAACTCCACGCCGTAATCACGCGCAAGCAGGATCGCCGCCAGCGCGCTGTCTTTCCCTCCCGAGAAGAGCACACCTGCTTCCATTATTTCCGTGTAATCCTGAACTCTTTCTTTGACGGCGTCAACTGCACAAGCAGGCTCTTGAGCTGGTCGTCGGTGATCCGTTGCCGGATCCTCCCGCCCTGGGCCAGCATCACAAGCTGCTGCTCAACCGCTTTCGCAAACTCCGGCCGGGTCAACTTGATGGTATTGAGCCTCTCCCTCGCTTCAGGCTCGAGGATCTCCATGAGCGCGAGGCGGATCTGTGATTCGATCTGCTGCTGGCGCAAAGCCTCTTCTTCCACAGTCTGCTGGTCCATCGCCTGCCGCTGCAGCTGTTCCATCCTCCGGCGGCGGATTTCCGCGAGTTCGTCATCTACCATCAGTCATACCTCCATTAGATTAGTATTTCGCAAGTCCCGGTGCAGTCCCGGCGGCCTCGGCCTTCAGGCCGTGCGCGACGTTGTCGAGGAACGACCTGCCGGCCGCAGTGACCGTGCGTCCCTCACTGGTGTGGGAGACGTATCCGGCCGCCTCGAGCTGTTGAAGAACCTTCCTGATGATCGAACCGCTTCCCCGCCGGAACTGCCCCGGGGCCGAACCCCGGTTACGCTTGCCGCCGTAGATTGAGCGCATCTTCTGGGTTCCGACCGGACCGTCGATATAGACACGCCGGAAGACCGACGCCGCACGCACGTACCACCAGTCGTCATTCTCGGGAGGCATCTCTTTGTGTACCCCCGTCTTCGCAAAAGCGGCCCAGTCCGGGGGCTGAATCTGCGGGTTTTTCTTGAGTTCTTCTGCCACCTGCCGGATAAGGATATCGGCGGGGATGTCATATACAGTCGTCATAGATGAACCTCTCTATCGCTAACAGTCTTTACATATTCGTCCAGTGATGTTTTATATATTTCGAGAATCCCGGCCGGGCGATCGGCTCCGCCGCTCCGCGAGGACGAGTGTCCGCCCCCGGACCTCCAGGAGGTCAGCACCGGCCGATGCCGCTATACTCTCAGGATCGACCTCCGTATTCCGGAGCCACCTGACCTTGACGATCTTACGGCTCTTGAGCTGGCGCCGGATCTCATCGATCATGACGCCCGTTGCACCCCGCTTCCCGATCCAGATGGTGGGCTTGAGGTCCTGGAACGATTCTCTCCTCACGGTTGCGGCCTCCCGACCGGGTACCGTGACCGGTGCCCGCAGGCAAGGCAGGTGACGATCACACACCCCCGGTGGATCCTGACCCGCGCGTTCGACCCCGGGACCAGGTAGGTGTTGCACCGGCGGCAGAACTGGCGCCTCAGGTGCCGGTCTATCCGTATCCGGTGACGCATGCCGATCTTTCGTGCCAATTCCACACAGCGGTTGCTCCATACAGGGTTTTCAGGGTAGAACTCCGCAGCACGCGCGAAGAGGATCTCGATCCTCTCCCGTGCAAGCCTCCGGGAGCCTGATTTTCGTGTTGTATCTGCCATGGTGCGATCCGTTCCATCGAGATAGTAGGTCTTGAGATTGGAGGCGGAAGAGTATAAGATTTTGATGTCCGGGGTCAGCGGATCCGCACCCGCCGCCCGGTGACCTCAAGGCGTTCTTCGCAGAAGAGTTTCACGGCGAGCGGGAGGGCTTCGTGTTCCTCGATGAGGATCCGGTCGGCGAGCATTGATTCGTCGTCGCCCGGGAGGACCGGCACGCACCGCTGGACGACGATAGGTCCGGTATCCATCCCTTCATCCACGAGGTGGACGGTGCAGCCCGCGACCTTCACCCCGTACTCGATCGCCTGCCTCTGCGCGTGCAGGCCGGCGAACGCCGGGAGCAGGGCGGGGTGGATGTTCATCATCCGGCCCGAGAACTCGTGCACGATGGCGGATCCGAGGATCCGCATGTAACCGGCGAGGACAAAGAGGTCGGCACGACAGTTCCGCATCGCCGCAAGCAGTGCCTCTTCGTAGGCGGCCTTTGAGGGGAACCGCGCATACTCGACGACCGTCACCGGGATGCCGGCGGCCCTGGCCCGCTCTATTGCGTATGCACCGGGGTTGTCGGTGACGAGGCCGACACAGACCGCCGGGATATCCCCGGCCGCGATGGCGTCGATCACTGCCTGAAAGTTTGATCCTCTCCCCGAGGCGAGCACTGCAATCCTTTTTCTGCAAACAGGTATCTCTGGATCCATGGGTCTTTTCCTCATCCGGACTCCTCCGGCACGACCGGGGGGGTGATGACCAGTTTCACCTTGACAATCCGCCGGCCCTGCATCTGCGTCACCACCAGTTTGATGTTGCTCTCATCGATCCTGGCCACCTCACCACGGCGGGGGATATGTCCCAGCCGGTCGATGACCAGGCCGCCAATGGTCTCATACGAGTCCGTCTCCGGGAGGCTGAGGTTCAGATCCTCGTTGAGGTGTCCCACCCACGCCTGTGCGTCGACCAGGTAGACACCCTCCCCGATCTTCTGCACCTCGGGCTCCTCCTCATCGAACTCGTCCATGATCTCGCCCACCAGTTCTTCGAGCATATCCTCGACCGTCACGATACCGGCAAACGATCCGTACTCGTCGAGGACGACCGCCATATGCTGTTTCATCACCTGGAGTTCTTTTAAGAGTTCGTCGATCTTCTTGCTCTCCGGGACAAAACAGGGCTCGTACATCAGGTCTTTGATCGTCACGTCCATCTGCTGGCGAAAGGCAGCCGCAAAGATGTCCTTGATGTTTAAGAGCCCGACGACGTTATCAATCTGCTCATGGTAGACCGGGATCCGGGAAAAACCGGTCTCGTTGAAGATGGAGAGGGCGTTTTCGAGGGTGCTTGTATCTTCGATCATAACGACGTCGACACGGGGCGTCATCACCTCGCGAACTGTCGTGTCGCCGAAGCGCAACACCGAGTAGAGCATCTCCCGCTCCTGTTCCTCGATTGTTCCCTCCTCCTCGCCGACGTCGATCCACTCCTTGATCTCCTCTTCTGTGACGACCGGTTCGGTCACCTCCGGCCTGAAGGCGAACTGCTGCTTGATATGGTCTGAGACCCAGAGCACCGGGTAGATCACCTTTGAGAGGTAGAGGATGGGCAGGGCGACGCGGAGCGCAAGTTCCTCGGTGTGCCGGGATGCATACATCTTCGGCCCGATCTCGCCGAAGATCAGCATCAGGATGACCGTAACACCGGTCGCTATCCCGATACCGACGTCGCCGTAGATGCCGATGGCAATAGCGGTCGCGAGTGATGCTGCGGCGATGTTGACGATATTGTTCCCGATGAGGATGGTGATCAGGACGGTATCGGTCGACCGTTTCAGGATGTCGAGCGCTTCTGCTCCTTTTCGCCCCTGGTTGAGGAGTGCATGGACTTTCGCCCGGGTTATCGATATGAGAGCGACTTCAGAACTTGAGAAGAAGCCCGATAGGAGCAAACAGATGAAAAATAATATGATCTCTACGGTTACTAGGTCTATGATTACCATTTACTCCACGCCGCAGTGAACGGCTGCATCTAATATCTGATTAATTGTTGAGGATATATGAATTATGTTGTGGGCAGAGATTATAAAACCAGCGCTTCAGGAGAATATCGTATCTAACGCATCCAATTCCCGCATCAAGAGCACAATCTTCTCTTCTGAGGAGAGGGAGCTTGGAAAGACCATATCCTCGAGTTCCAGGGTGAGGTAACCGTCGTAGCCCCGGTCGGCAAGTTCCGTAAGTACCCGGATAGCTGAGGGGTCGTCGTGGATGGGGTGGTGGGGCCGCCCGTTCCCGCCGATTGCGCTGACGTGGATGTTTGCCATCCGGTCTATGCAGAGGTCGATGAACCGGATCACTTCGTCGCAGGATGTCATCATGGCGTGCCCCATATCCAGCGTGAACCAGAGCCAGGGCTCCCGTTCGAGCACCTCGGCCGCGTCGTCCGCCATGGAGAGGAGGGCGTTGACCCGCGGTTCCAGGTTCTCGATCGCCACCCGCACCCGCGTCTGTCCTGCGGCCTCCCGGAGCCGGTCGATGTACTCTTCGAACCGCCGGAAGTCGTAGGCGCTCGGGTGGCGTTTTGCCGTCCTTCTCCCGGGATGGACGGTGATCACGTCGGCACCGACCCGGTCCGCCATCCTGACCGCCTCGATGGCGTAGTCGACCGATATCCCGGCGACCTTCGGGTTGATGGAGCAGGGGTTTAAGTCGAGCGACGGTGCGTGAACGGTGATCGGTGAGAGTTCCGGGTGGTCGGCGATACACCGTACAAGGTCGTCCTCAGGGAGGCCGCGAAGCCAGAAGTGCGGCGTCTCGACCCAGAACTCGAGACTGTCAAGCCCGGCCTCGGCGACGTAGTCAAAGATGTAGTCACACGGGTACTCGTGGAAGAACATTGTCGAGACGGCGATTCGACCCATAAGAGTAGTTGATATAAACCATCGGTCTAATAGATTGTGATTGTTATGCGCGGTCCTTCCGGCAGTCCGGACCTCTTCGGGACTCCGATTCTCGGGGTTTCAGAGGTCTCCGGGCTTATCTGCGACCTCCTCGACGACATGCGCCTGCACCAGATCTGGGTGCGGGGGGAGGTGACCAACTATAAGGACCATGCCTCCGGCCACCGTTACTTCTCGCTTTCGGAGCAGAACGGGAGAAGTTCGGCGCTGATCAACTGCGTCATGTGGCGCACCTACGCCTCGGGGCTCGAATTTACGCCGAAGAACGGTATGGACGTCCTCGCCTGGGGAACGGTGGAGGTCTATGAGCCCCACGGCAGGTATCAGTTGATTGTCAGGGAGATGCTCCCGGCAGGCCGCGGCGAGCGCCACCTGATGGTGGAGCGCTGGAAACGGGAACTCGATGCCGAAGGGCTCTTCTCCCCTGAACGAAGACGGCCCCTGCCCGCATTCCCGCACCGGGTCGGTGTGGTCACCTCCCCGACCGGCGCAGCGCTGAAGGATATTCTCTCGGTCATCTCCCGGCGGTATCCGGCCGCGGAAGTGGTCCTCTCACCGACTGCTGTCCAGGGCGAGGGGGCGCATACCGAGATCACGGAGGCGATCCAGCGGGTCGACGGACTCGTGGACGTGATCATCGTCGGCCGCGGTGGCGGGAGTTTCGAAGACCTCTTTCCCTTCAACCACCCGGATGTCGTGCGGGCCGTCGCCCGCTGCAGGACCCCGGTAATCAGCGCCGTCGGGCACGAGGTGGATACCGCGCTCTGCGATTTTGCCGCTGACCTCAGGGCGCCGACGCCGTCAGCGGCTGCGGAACGGGCTGTGCCCGACCGCCGGGAGGTGCTCCGGGACCTCGCCGGATACGAAGAGAGGATGGGGGCGCTCCTCTCCCACCGCATCGATGCCGCGGGGCGTGAGGTTGAGGACCTGCGGGCGCGCATGCACCCCCGGCGGCTCACACGCCGGATCCATGAGCGGATGCAGCGCCTCGCCGAGCACGAGGAACTGCTCAGGCGGGCGGCGCTTTCCCGGGTGCAGCGGGAGCGCTCCGCGCTCGCCGAGGTCAGGGCGAGCCTCGCCGGGAAGAACCCGCTCGCCATCCTGAAGAGGGGCTACTGCATCGCCGAGTCGGGCGGGAGG
>Ga0265294_10002382_pt1 | contig 24697 bp, 20 predicted proteins | sample MunlanPumphouse3_FD_192504 | JGI IMG/M metagenome (GOLD analysis project Ga0265294, IMG submission 192504) | Groundwater microbial communities from a municipal landfill in Southern Ontario, Canada - Pumphouse #3 | ecosystem: Environmental > Aquatic > Deep subsurface > Groundwater | place... | reverse complement strand
CAGTGCAGGCCAGAAGACCTCCAGTGCCGGCACGCGAACATCGAGTGAGAGATACCATGAAGGAACACAGGTACGCCGACCGGGTCCGGTCGGTGGAGATGTCGGGCATCCGGAAACTCTTCGAAGCGGGGGGACCGGATGCGATCAACCTCGGCATCGGGCAGCCGGACTTCGATACGCCCGACCATATCAAGATGGCCGCGATCGCCGCCATCAGGGAGGGAAGGACCGGTTACACCCCGAATGCCGGGATACCGGAACTGCGCGAGGCGATCTGTGAGAAGTTTGCGCGGGAGAACGATCTCGCCTACCGGCCGGACCAGATCCTGGTCACGGCAGGGGGGAGCGAGGCGCTCCACCTCGTCATGGAGGCGCTCGTGGACCCGGGCGACCGCGTCCTCTTCACCGACCCGGGGTTCGTCTCCTACGCCGCTCTCGCGACCTTTGCCGGCGGAAAGCCCGAGGGCGTACCACTCGATGCGACCCTGCATATCGACGTTGAGCGGGCGAAGGAACAGATGGAAGGGGCGCGGCTCTTCGTCCTGAACACTCCCTCAAACCCGACAGGCGCCGTCGAGAGCGAGGAGTCGATCCGCGCCCTCGTGGAATACGGGAACGACCGTGGCGTCACCATCGTCTCCGACGAGGTCTACGAGCACTTCGTCTACGAAAAGAAGCACGTCAGTGCGGCCCGTTTCGGCGAGGACGTCATCACCGTCAACGCCGCGAGCAAGACCTACGCCATGACCGGCTGGCGGGTCGGCTACCTTGCCGCACCGGAGGACTACATCCCCGAGTGCCTCAAGGTCCACCAGTACGCCCAGGCGTGCGCGACGTCGGTCTCGCAGTATGCCGCAGTCGCGGCATATACCGGCGACCAGAGCGCGGTTGCCCGGATGCGGGAGGAGTACCGGGCGCGGCGGGACCTTCTCTACGACGGGCTCACCTATCTCGGGTTCGACTTCCCCCGGCCCGAAGGTGCGTTCTACGCCTTCGTTCCCATGGGGCGAACCCTTATCGAGAAGGCGGTCGAAGCGGGTGTCATCATCGTGCCGGGCGGGGCGTTCGGCACGAGGGCCCCCGATTGCGCACGCTTCAGCTACGCGACGTCCCGGGAGAACCTCTCCCGGGCGGTCGCGAGGATTGGGACACTGATGGAGTGAGAGAAGCATGGTGAAAGAGTTACTCAGGAAGCTATCGGACGCCCACGGCGTCTCAAGCAGCGAAGGAAGCATCAGGGAGATCATCAGGGCGGAACTTGCCGGGTCAGTCGACGAGATCCGCGAGGACTCGATGGGCAACCTGATCGCTACGAAGCGCGGTGACGACTTCTCCATCATGCTCGCCGCCCACATGGACGAGATCGGCCTGATGGTCCAGTACGTCGACGAGAAAGGGTTCATCCGGGTCGTCCCCATCGGCGGATGGTTCGGACCGGTGCTCTACTGCCAGCGGGTGGTCCTGCACGGGACGAAGGGGCCGGTCATGGGAGTCATCGGTGCAAAGCCCCCGCACGTCATGAAGGAAGACGAGCGGAAAAAGGAGATCAAGATCGAGAATATGTTCATCGACGTGGGTGCGGCGAGCGAGGAGGAGGTGAAGAACCTCGGGATCGAGATCGGCACCCCGATCACCCTCGACCGCGAGTTCATGGAACTTGCCGGCAACCGTGTCACGGGCAAAGCGCTCGATAACCGTGTCGGCGTCGCGATGCTCATCCGGGCCCTGCAGCAGGCGAAGTCCCCCCACACGATCTACGGGGTATTCACGGTCCAGGAGGAGATTGGGCTGAAAGGCGCCCGCGTCAGCGCCTACTCCTTGAATCCCGACTGCGCGATCGCGACCGACGTCACCATCCCCGGCGATCACCCGGGGATCGAGAAGAAGGACGCCAGCGTTGAGATGGGCAAGGGCCCCGTCCTCGTCATCGTCAGCGCGAGCGGCCGCGGGCTCATGGCCGACCCGAGGATGACCGCCTGGCTCCGCGAGACCGCCGAAAAGAACGGCATCCCCTGCCAGCTCGAGGTCGGGACCGGCGGCAACACCGACGCGACGATCATCCACCTCGAGCGGGGCGGCATCCCGAGCATCCCGTTCTCGATCCCGGCCCGTTACATCCACTCCCCCGTTGAGGTGATCGATACCGGCGACCTCGAGGCGGGCATCCGGCTCCTCGTCGAGGCGCTGAAGAGCAAACCCGCGCTCTAACTTTTTTGACGGCCCCTCTGCAGAAAGGATTAAGGCATCCTTCATGCAGAGCGGTGCCGTATGACCGACGGCCTGTCTGGATTTTTGCAGGAGATCTTCCTTGGAAACCCTACCTACCTGGTACGGGTCCTGATCATCGGCATCCTCGCGTACGTGGCTCTCGTGATCATTCTCCGTCTCTCGGGCAAGCGGACGCTCTCGGCGATGAACGCCTTCGACTTCATCGTGACCGTGGCTCTCGGCTCGACCCTTGCATCGGTGATCACCTCAAGGGACGTCTCGCTTGCGGAGGGGATTCTCGCCCTCGGTCTCCTGGTCGGGCTGCAGTACATCGTCTCCTGGTTCTCCGTCCGGTCGGAGCGGGTGCAGAAGGCGGTGAAGTCGGAGCCCCGCCTCCTCTTCCACGACGGTGAGTTCCTGCATGACGCAATGCGGCGGGAACGCATTGCTAAAAGCGAGATCCGGCAGGCGCTGCGGTCGGAGGGGGTTGGTTCCCTCGAGAGCGTGCAATCTATCGTCCTCGAGACGAACGGGAACCTCTCGGTGCTTACGAAGAGCAAGAGTGACGGCATGGGATCGCTCGTCGATGTGGCAGGGCCTCGCCGGTGAGCGGATGCTCCGCGGAAAAAGTGGGGTGCCCGAGAGAAAGGTTCCGATTCCGGGTGCATTCCGGTCTATGGTGCAGTTCTTTTTCTTATTCACAGACCATTAACTGCCCTGGTCTGTGAGCCCACTGCATCATCTTGATGCACCTTATGGTTGAGCCCCCTCTCAGGCAAACCCGGCTATAGCCTCGAAAGTATATAGTTTTTCTATTACCACGAGAATGACCATTGTTCAGCCGTCATTACCTCCCGGTGGCGCTTCTTGATCGCCGGCATCGATTCAGTCTTCCACAACGATGACCGCTACCGGGCACGAGTCGGCAGCCTCCGTCGCGCAGTCGGCGAGGTCGTCGGGCACCTCGCCCTCCGCGGGGTTGCCGTCGACGCGATACTGCTCTACAATCGAACTCAGGTCGTCATTTGGGTCCTGTTCGAAGATGTCCGGGCAGAGCGTCCAGCAGGATTCGCAGCTGACGCATCCCGGCCTGTCGATGATAACCTTCACCACTCTCTATACCTCCTCTGGAGCTCCGGGAGGGTACTCTTCCATGTTAAACGTGACGGAAGCGGAGGGTCTGTATGATTCTCCAGGCGAGCAGTCTGTCGTCCGGGAGGGGCAGGCGGACAAGGTATAACGTTTCTCGGGCCAAATGAGAGACAGCTCATGCAGAATACCGCCTGGATTACTCTGTTCTTTGCCGGGCTCCTCGAGGCCGGCTGGGCGCTCGGCCTCAAGTATACCGAAGGGTTCACGAAGGTCGGGCCGTCGGTGGCGACCATCATCCTGATGGTCGGAAGTTTCTACCTCCTCTCACGGTCGCTCTCCGGCCTTCCGCTCGGGACAGCGTATGCCGTCTGGACGGGCATCGGGGCGGTCGGAACGGCCATCGCCGGGATCATGCTCTTCGGCGAATCGAGGAGTGTCGTCCGCCTCCTCTGCCTCTTCCTGATCGTGGCAGGGATTGTGGGATTGAAGTTCTGCTCGGATGCGTGAGCCCCGAACGTGCGGGCAAAGGGTTTACCGGAAGCCTCCCTTCGCGGCTTTGCGCGAGACGGCTGCAGCGACGTGGCACAACGCTGCCAAAAAAATTATGAATGTTCCTGTGATTGCGGGTGATGACCTAAAAGAAGAAGGAGCCGGACTTCCCGGCTCTCGCCTAGGGCAACGGTGCCGGCGGCACCCAGGCCAGCGGCCAGTCCCAGGCGACGAATGCCGGCCACTCGGCGGGCGCTTCACCCCTGATGAAGACGCCGACGCCGTAGTACTTCGGCGAATCCGGTCCTATGGGGAGTTCGGCCTCGTAATCGTGCCAGGACTGCACGAACTCGTCGCGGTCCATGACGAGCCGCACCCCGAGGACGGCGGGGTCTTCGAGGTAGACAGAGCAGTCGTCCACCCCGATCACGACCATGTAGTGACCTGCCGCCCAGGACTCTTCCCAGGTCTTGTTGGGCTCCCTGAAACGCTGACCATCGATGATGACCGGGACGCCGTCCCGGAGCGAGGTTTCGAGGTCGGCGATAGTGAGGTTGTCCTTCCACCCCGCCTCAAGACCGAGATCCTCCGCGACACGGACCATGTCCCAGGGGTAGGTGCCGTGGACGGGAGTGGTGTTGAGGTAGAGCCGGAGGTCGGTCTCGAAGGCGTCGAGGCTCCAGTAGCAGAGCACCGCCTGCATCGAGGCCGCACCGCAGGAGTAGTACTCTGCCTGCCGGACGTCGGGAACTCCGGCGAGGATGACCGGTTCCTCAGGCGTGGCCGTTGCCGGCATGCCGGTCGCGAGGAGGACTGCACCGCCGGCAATTACGGCTCCGATGAGGAATGAAACGATTATGCGGGTATCCATGAGAGGATTCTGCCTGGATAAGGGTTAATTATTTCTTTATCACCCTGGGGGAAGATTCGTCCTCCAGGGCCGCGAGAAACGCGACGAGGAGTGCGTGCCTCTCCCCGGCGATCTCCCTGGCGCTCTCTGTGTACATGTGGTCCTTCAGGTTGAGCAATTTCGCCCGGATATGGGCGGCCGCGTCCGGGATACCGTTACCCTGAGCGCCGGATTGGATGAACGTCCTCGCGATCCCGACCGCACCCATCGCGTCCAGGTTGTCCGCATCCGAGAGCACACGGGCCTCCAGTGTCTCTGGGGCGATGCCCGAGGAGTACCGGTGCGCACGGATGGCGTGGACGATGACCGGGACCTGATATTTTGGGTAGCGGATGGACCGGAGGAACGACTCCGCCATCCGCGCTCCCTCTTCCTCGTGGGGGACGCCCGTCTCCTCCTCGAGAGGTCGCGCGATGTCGTGGAAGACGGCGGCCGGGATGAGGACCGCCATATCGGCACCTTCGCGGGCACCGATCTCTTCAGCGAGGCGCACGACCCGGAGGGTGTGGTCGAACCCGTGCGCACCGGATTCGGGGAGCGCTGTTCTGACGTGGTCGAGCATCGCGGCCGTTTCTTCATGCATGGGAGATCTCTGTCGTCTGAGAGCAGAAACCTACCGTTTGTACGTAGGTCCAGACGAGCAGCGGGCCTGTTGGGATGAGTTGGCCCGAGGTCGGTCCGTTCTATGTCTTCTATAAAGGTTTGCCATCATCGCGGAGAGGGGCCCGTCGTTGACGGCACGATCAGGCGCCGCCCCTCATCCCACCGGTTCCTGCATGCAGGCGTCGCAGCACTGCATCAGCCTATCTGCATACGCCTCAATGCGATCACGCATCGCAAGGCACTCCAGCCACACCTGTGGGATCCCCGCTACCCCGTAGTACGCCCCGGCGAGCTGCCTGTAGATCGCCCCGGTTGTATCGGCATCCTCCCCGAGGTCCACTGCCATGAGGCAGCCTTCCTCGAAGGTGCTGCTCCGGGAAAAAGTCCAGAGTGCCGCTTCAAGCGAGTTGACGACATACCCGCGCCCCCGGATCGCCGGTGGGCCTTTATGAAGATAGGAACCCGCCGTGACCCTGTCGATCTCGCCAGCGAGCGGGTGCTCCTCCCAGTAGCCCGGGATCGGAGAGTACCACTCCGCGAGCAGGGCCTCTCTCGGCGCACTGGTGAGGGCGCCGAGGATGAGCCCCCCGAAGCACCGGCAGGCGTCGACGACCACCTGCAACGTGTGGGTCGTCCGCGAACTCTCGCCGGAGAGGTGAACGGCCTGTGCGGGATCGGCGGCGTAGAACATGGGCACCGGTGCAAGCCGCACCAGGGATCCGTTCCCCGCCGCTCTCACGTTCGTCAGCCCGGGAAAGGGTTTCTGGGTGAGGATGAACCGCTCGAGCGCCTTCCTGGTCGCCGTCCCGATATCGAAGCACCGTCTCGTACAGGAGAAGTGCCCCTCCAGACACCAGCGCGAGTAGCGCTCCAGCTGATCGATGGGGTCAAACCCCCGCTTCTCGGTCAGGCTCTCGGCGAGGCAGAGGGCAAGGGACGTGCCGTCGGTCCACGCGCCGGGTTTGAGGTTGTGGAATCCGCCCCCCTACCATCCCGATGACTGGCGCAAACGTCCCCCGGGGCCGAAATTCAAGCGCCGTCCCGAGGGCGCCCCCCGTGGCGAGCCCGAGCAGGCAGCCGCGGTAGCGGTCGATCCTGTCCATGGTCATGTCCTGGCGGCCTCCGGCGAAGAGGGTTCCAGTTTTGCGTCGAGGGAGCTGCAGGCCAGGCCCACTGACTGCAGCAATCCTTTTGCAACCTCTCCTTCACCTTATCCTGACCTGGTGCACGATCATCTCGGCCTTCCGTACCAGTTCTGCCGGAAGTTCCTGTGCTCCCATCTCAACTCTCAACCTGATCTGCCCTGCCAGTTCAGTTGCCTGTGCTTGTGTCGCCCCAACGGCATATCTCGCGAGGTCGTTTGCGTATGTGTATGCCGCTACCAGATCGCCTGTTTTCACGCTAATCAGCACAAGATCCCCACAGTAATAGGCCGACCGGTGGAGATCGTTTATCCGAACGCTCTCTTTCAATGACCCGGCATAGTTCGCCTTCAGGTATGTGGCGAGGTCTTTCTGGAGATCGTTCACCGACTGATACCGCCGCTCCGGGTTCTTCTCAAGGCAGCTGAGGATGATGGCATCCAGAGGCTGTGCGCTGGAGCGAACTGCACCCGGCCGCTCCGGCACTTTCGTAGCGATCGCCATCCCGATCTCGACCATGCTCTCCCCGGTAAATGGCAACGCGCCGGTGACCAGTTCATACAGGATCGCCCCGAGCTGCCAGATGTCTGTCCGCTCATCCTTTCGATCGCCCTTGATCTGCTCCGGCGCTGCATAGTAAGCGGTAAATGAGGGTGAAGCAGACAACGAAGCGCTGGAAACGACCTTGCTCAACCCCCAGTCGGTTATCTTCGGCACTCCCTCCCTGAGCATGATGTTCTGCGGCTTGAGGTCTCGATGGATGATAGATCTGGCATGGGCATACTTCAGGCCTTCACAGACGTTGAGTATGAGCATGGCTGCTTCAGGGGAGGGAATCGGTCTTCTTATATCGGCAAGTGAGCCGCTACAGTATTCCATCTCAATGAACGGGACTGGCAGAATATTGTAATCAACAACCCTGACGATATTGCGGTGGTCGAGATGCACCCAGTTCTGGATCTCGGCAATAAATGACTTCCCTGTTGATGGATCGAGTGCTATCGGGACTTTAACCGCGACGATGCTCCCGTCTCGTTTTGTAGCCATAAACACTCGTGCAAACCCACCCTGCCCTATAAGCATGCTTTTCCTATACTGTGATGCGAGGCTCACGGGGATGGTCTGCAGGTCCGGCGGCACCAGTTGAGGAGGTGACGCATCTCTCCCTCTTCGGGGCAGCATGTATCGGATCGTCAGGCTGGCGCCTTTCCCTTTTGCGGGGGCATTGAGGATCCGGTCTTTGTCCTGCATCTCCTGGTACATGACGTCGCAGCAAACCGGCATGCGATGGCGAGGGCCAGGATATCCTCCTAGGGAGCGGTGGAGTTCGCCGGAGTTGACATCGATCGATGTTCTTCCAGCATCCTGTGCGCGCGAAAAAAGATCTGCAAGTTCTTGCCGGAAGCTGTTCGCGGCAAGCGGTATGGACTGTGCAGCAGGCTCGTTCTTCCAACCGCGCTGCGCTCTTTCTGGTTTTACTTGTGCGGAGATCCGGTTCAGCCGGGTCTCTGCATCGCGGAGTTCAGGATCGATCTTTAATGCAGTTCTGTAGCAGTGAACGGCTTCCTGAACCCTTCCGAGTTCTTCGAGCGCTCTCCCCTTCCCGTACCACGGCCAGACAAACACTGGTGAGGCGCTGATTGCTCTGTCAAAACAGTTCAGTGCATCTTCAAATCTCCCCATTCTGGTGAGCGTGAGCCCTTTCCCGTTCCAGGGCCAGGAGAATAATTTGATCTTTAACGCCCGGTCATAACAGGCAATTGCCTGGCTATACTGTCCAAGTTCTCGGAGAGCATCCCCCTTCCCGTTCCAGGGATATGCATAACCTTGTTTGAGCGCGATTGCCTTCTCATAACTCTTTACCGCTTCCGCATGGCGCCCCAGGTTTTTCAGCGAATTTCCACGTGCATTCCAGGCATAGGAGTAACCGGGACTGAGCTCGACTGCTTTTGAACAGCATTCGAGAGCTTCGCCATGCTTTCCAAGACCGAGCAGGGCGTTGCCTTTGTTATTCCATCCCGGCGCGTAATCCGGGTCAGCATGAATGGCTTTGTTAAAGCAGGCCAACTTCTGCTGGGGATCGAGTGCTTTCTTTCCCTCCTCGATCAGGCGTTTTGCTTCCTTTGTATCTGGTTTTTTCCAGAATAAAGACATAGTTACCCCGATTACCGTCAGCATACACATCTACGAAGGTTATTCTCGTAGTCGATGTGAGAGACGGCAGATCAACAAATCGATGCGGTCAAGATCATATTAATATTTCGGTTTTACATTCTGATATCAAGTAGGCTATTACTGATTTAAACGGTGCCGGACAGGCATGCGAAGAGATTGGGTTTCTGCTCACTGGAAGCACTTCAATCCGAAACAGCCATGCCGAGGCATTGAGAGGATTCTGGATGAATATCTGATTGAATCAGGCATGGCCTGAAGGAATTGACAGCCTAAGTGAGGGAATAAAAGGCTTCTATGACTCATTGGAAAAGAATGGTTATTTTGAGGACACTAAGGGTTTCTAGGCAAAGGGTGAATCTTGGTCGGTTCCCTTTGCAGGACCCCCCTCACCGCACCCTCACCTGATGCACGATCACCTCGGCCTTCTGGACCAGCTCATCAGGGAGTTCCTGTGCTCCCATCTCAACCCTCATCTTGATCTGCTTTGCCAGTTCGACTGCCTGTGCCTGGATCTCTCCTGCTGAGTATCTTGCGAGCTCGACCGCATACTTGTATGCGGCCACCAGATCGCCGATCTTCATGCTGATTAGCACGAGGTCCCCGCAGTAGTAGGCCGACCGCTGGAGATCGTTTGTCTGGACGCTCTCCTTCAGTGACTCGGCGTAGTTCATCTTCAGGTATGCTGCAAGGGCTTTCTGAAGATCGATCACCGACTGATACCGCTGCTCCGGGTTCTTCTCGAGGCACTTCAGGATGATCGTGTCCAGTGGCTGTGCGTCGGGGTGAACGGCACCTGGCTGCTCAGGCATCTTTGTCGCGATCGCCATCCCGATCTCGACCATGCTCTCGCCGGTAAACGGCAACGTGCCGGTGACCAGTTCATACAGGATCACCCCAAGCTGCCAGATGTCGGTCCGCTCGTCTTTGGGCTTGTTTGTGATTTGTTCCGGGGCGGCGTAGTGTGCGGTAAACCCGCCCGATACAGTGGTAGTTCTCGACTGCGTCATCACTTTCGAGAGGCCCCAGTCGGAGATCTTCGGGACGCCGTCCCTGAGCATGATGTTCTGCGGCTTGAGGTCCCGATGCAGAATGCCACGGGCATGGGCGTATTTTAACCCTTCACAGACGTTGAAGAGCAGCCACGCTGCGTGATCCGGGGGTACGGGGCGTTCCAGTGTTGCCAGGGTCCCGTCACAGAGTTCCAGTTCGAAGTACGGGATTGGCATGATGTTGTAGTCGTTGACCCGGACGATATTCTCGTGGACGAGCGACGTCCAGTTCTGGAGTTCGGCAATGAAGGACTTTCCTGTGGCTGCATCCAGGGAGATCGGGATCTTGAGAGCGGCCCATGAACCATCTAACTTCTGCACCTTGAATACCCGGGCAAACCCACCTTTCCCTATGAACTCGGAGGCAGTATACCGTTCTGCCATCTCCTGCGGCAGGCTCTTGGGTGTTACCGGGCGTGAGATCGATAGTGGGACGGGAGAACCGGGCGGAACAGGGCCGCTTCGGGGTTCAACCGAGAGCCAGCAGGATATTGTTTGCTTGTAGGTCCTATTTCCAGTATCGCGATATCGGGCGGTAATCTCCAGAGGTACCTTCCCTTTTGTCCTGGGTTTAATGCCTGCCTCAATCGTTGTGCTCGCTCCGGCCGCAAGATCTACCGGTCGGAGCAACCGGGTCTCGACATCGTTGGAGAACGTGAGGGTTATGTCGAAGGCAGGGGCAGTCCCGGTGTTGGCCAGCGTTAGCCCGACCATATCCCATTCATCGGCTTGGATGGAGGTGTGACTCAGCGTTATTGCGAGATCCGGCTTTGCGGTCGATGCAATGGATCCCCCATCAGGCAAAATAACGCTGCTATCTGGCTTTTTGGGAGAGGTACTGCTGCTTTTCTGGACCGAAACGTCAACCTTGCCCGGAGGAGTTGTTGCATCTGGGTGAGGTGCCTGCTCAGTGCCATAACCAGTAGGTGAGTCGGGCGATCGGGATCCGCCTGTTTCGGATCCTCCATCTTGAGGGCTCCGCCTGTTCCTTCTTGAATAAATGAAATACCCCATAGAAAGCACAGCCGCGGTCAGGACTGCAATTACCGGCAACCAAAGATATAGGCCGAGGAACTGGTTGAGCATCTCGAAGAACATTAGGCAGGTCAGAAAGCTTGCGATGACAACAACAGTATCGATCACCTTCTCTGTAGCAGTCTTTCTCCGCTGCCCGTCATCGTGACCGGCAGGTGAGCCCGCTGATTGAATTCCATCCACTTCAGATCTGCCTATTTGAGCGCTTTGTCTTTTTCTTGTGTAGATGAAACCTGCCGCTGGAAGCAGGACTGCGATCGCCAGCAGCCACCACGTGACCGAGATATCCCCATTAGATGATCCCGATGGAATGGCAGTGGGTAGAGGTTCAGTGGGACTCGTTACAACGGGTGATAAGGTTGCGAGAACTCTGCTTGTGCTACCTGCAGATATGTACTTATGCTGGTTATCTTCAACATAACCATCTTTAGTTACTATTACCCAGTACTCTCCCTCAGACAGCCCTGAAATTACCTTCGGCGTGACACCTTTATACTCCCCGTCGATGTAGATATTTGCCCCGGCAGGAGTTGAACTGATGTCCAAGGAGCCGGTCACGGATGTTTGGGGAAGGGATGTAAGCGTTGCCGAGACTGTTGTTGTTTTACCCGCAGTTACAGCAGTTGTTTTGGTATAGTCGTAGTATCCGTTCCGGGTTATCTTGACCAAATGCGGTCCAGCAGATACCCCTGAAACCACTTTTGGTGTAACACCTTTGTATGTGTCGTCGATGTAGACACTCGCCCCGGAAGGAGTGGACCTGACGTCCAGAGATCCGGTCACGGGTGTTTGGGGGACGGCCGTAAGCGTTGCTGAAACAGTTGTTGTTTTACCTGCAGTTACGGTGGTTCTTCTGGTATCGTCGTAGTATCCGTTCTTGGTTACCTTGACCTGATACGATCCTTCAGATAACCCTTCAAACACCATTGGAGTGACACCAAAATACTCTCCCTGGACGTAGATGCCTGCTCCAGAGGGAGTGGACCTGATGTCCAGGGTTCCAGTCGTTGGTGTTGGAGGAAAGGATGTAAGCGTTGCCGAAACAGTTGTTGTTTTACCTGCGGTTACGGCGGTTGTTTTGGTATAGTCGTAATACCCGTTCCGGGTTATCTTGACCTGATGCGATCCAGCGGATACCCCTGGAACCAATGTGGGGGTAACACCTTTGTATGTACCGTCAATGTAGATACTCGCCCCGGAGGGAGTAGATCCGACATCCAGGGAACCGGTGGTCACCGGTGCAGGTGCATCAATCGCACCAACACTCACACTTTGGGTGTGTGTATCCAGCAATGCGTTGCTGTCCGGCCATGGCGCGTCGTAATAGAGTTTGTAGGTGAAGGTCTTCGTGCCAGCAGATACCCCACTGCTCTCCCATACTTCCGTATCTGACGACCCTTTGGATAAATACAGATTGTTGTAATTTCCATCTAATTTCGTGCTTCCCGACCATACTTCAACTACGTATGGCAGTTCGCCCGAGCCGGTGTTTTTTACGGTAACATAGTGGTAAATCATATCTCCGGTATACAGGGGAGTTGGCGCAATGCGTACATCAACAATGTTCCCACTGTAAGTCACTGGAGCTTTTGTCGGTGTTGGTGTTGGAGTAGGTGTATTAGTAGCGACAACATTCACGGTTTGTGTGTATGTATCCAGCAGCACATTGCTTGCTGGCCATTGTGCGTCATAATAGAGCCTGTAGGTGAATTTCTTGGTACCGGGAGTTGAAAATCCGGAACTCTCCCATATGTCCGTTTGGGACGATCCCTTGGATATATAAAGATTGTCGTAGTTTCCGTCTTCTTTTGTGTCTCCATACCATACCTCTACGATGTACGGTAACGTGGCGTCTCCGGTATTCTGAACTGTGACATGATGGTAAATCGGACTCCCTACATATACTGGTGAGGGTGTTAGTCGAAGATCTGTGATTTCACCGTTGTATGTGACCGCAGAGGCTGTACCAATAATCAAAGATACTATGATTAATGAAAGGCCTATGTGAGAGATTAATTTTAACATATAGTAGCAGTAGTGTCTTTTTTCGGGGGTATTCTTTTCGGTTTGTAACGAGTCATCCCAATACTCTTCCAGGCGTGGTGTCATATGTCCCCTCAGAAACTCATGATGGCCTTTGTCTACCATCGCCCTGATCTCGCACAATGCGAGGGATTGATATGGATACAGCAGGGCAGTTGCCTATCGCCGGAGTGCGAAGTATCTCTCCTAAGTGAACATTTGATCCATTGTGCAGCTGATCTCCCGGCAATTCCGTACAGGCCTGGTCCCATAGTCGGATCGAAGGAGGTCGGGAAAATTGGGTGGTACGTTTACCTACTTTCACCGTTCGAGGTGAAGGCAGTGGAGGTTTTCCCCGGTCAAGAGTGATTTCTGTCGGCTCCCTGTGAAGGACCCCCCTCACCGCACCCTCATCTGATGCACGATCACCTCGGCTTTCTGGACCAGCTCATCAGGGAGTTCCTGTGCTCCCATCTCAACCCTCATTTTGATCTGCGCTACCAGTTCAGTTGCCTGAGTTCGTATCTCCCCCTGCGAGTATCTTACAAGATCGACCGCATACTTGTATGCGGCCACCAGATCGCCGATCTTCATGCTGATCAGCACGAGGTCCCCGCAGTAGTAGGCCGACCGCTGGAGATCGTTTGTCTGGACGCTCTCCTTCAGCGACTCGGCGTAGTTCAACTTCAGGTATGCTGCAAGGTCGTTCTGGAGGTCGGCCACTGACCGGTACCGCTGCTCCGGGTTCTTCTCGAGGCACTTCAGGATGATCGTGTCCAGCGCTTGTGCGTCGGGTTGGATCGCACCCGGTCGTTCAGGCGTTTTCGTCGCGATCGCCATCCCGATCTCGACCATGCTCTTGCCGGTAAACGGCAACGTGCCGGTGACCAGTTCATACAGGATCACCCCAAGCTGCCAGATGTCGGTCCGCTCGTCTTTGGGCTTGTTTGTGATCTGTTCCGGGGCAGCGTAGTGTGCGGTAAACCCGCCTGATGCGGTGGTAGTTCTCGACTGCGTCATCACTTTTGAGAGGCCCCAGTCAGAGATTTTTGGGACGCCGTCTCGGAGCATGATATTCTGGGGCTTGAGATCCCGATGCAGAATGCCACGGGCATGGGCGTATTTTAACCCTTCGCAGACGTTGAAGAGCAGCCATGCTGCGTGGTCCGGGGGTACGGGGCGTTCCAGTGTTGCCAGAGTCCCGTCGCAGAGTTCCAGCTCGAAGTATGGGATCGGCATGATATTGTAGTCCTGGACCCGGACGATATTCTTGTGAACCATCGATGTCCAGTTCTGAAGTTCGGCGATGAACGATTTGCCCGTGGCTGCATCCAGAGAAATCGGGATCTTGAGGGCGGCCCATGAACCATCCAACTTCTGCACCTTGAAGACCCGGGCAAACCCGCCTTCCCCTATGAACTCAGAGGCAGTATACCGTTCTGCTATCTCTGGTGGCAGGCTCTTGGGTGTTACTGGACGTGAGATCGATAGTGGGACGGGCGAGCCAGATGGGACCAGGTCGCTTCGCGACTCCACCAAAAGCCAGCAGGATATTGTCTGTTTGTATGTTTGGTTTCCAGCGTCGCGGTATCGGACAATAATCTCCAGAGGTACCTTCCCTTTTGTTCTTGGTTTAATGCCCGCTTCGATCGTTGTACTCGTTCCAGCCGCCAGATCAACCGGCTGGAATAGCCTGGTATCGACGTCGTTGGGGAACGTGAGGGTGATATCGAAGGCATGGGCAGTACCGGTGTTGACCAGTGTCAACTTGATTTTATCCCATTCATCGGCTTGAATGGAGGTGTGACTCAGTGTTATGGAGATCTCCGGTTCTGCGGTTGATTCGGTGGACTTCCTTTCAGTTACAGCAATGTAAGGAATGGATCTTCCATTCTTCCTATCCGAAGCATCAGCCATATTAAGACCAGTGGGCTTTTCACTTGAATGTAGAACTACCTCCCGGCGGCGCGGCGCCTGTCCGTCACGGTGACCGGGAGGTGAAGCAGGCAGGTGGGCTCCGCTGGTTTTGGTTCCTCCCTTTCGACCCCCCCTAGATCTCCTTGAGTGGATGAAATATCCTGCGGGAAGCATGATTGCGATCATGACTCCAATGCCAATATAGAGGAGCATGTCGCCGCTGAGGCTGAATCCCTCACCGATCTTCGCCTGGAGTTTGTTTGCATCGGTCAGGGCCTCGTTTGCCTTGTCCAGACCGTCGGTTGCCTTCGAACGCGCCAGCGGATAGTTGTTAGCCTTCAGGTTGTCCTGTGCCTGGGAGTAGAACTGGACAGCGCTCTCGCGCTTGGTCATGATGGCGACCACCTGTGGGTCGCTGCCCATAAATTGGGCCTCAACAAAGTAGGTGATCATCCCGTCGAGAGACTCGATCGCCGCGCCGGTGTTCGAGACCTCTTTCTCAGCCCATGCTTTATCTAGGAGTGACGTTGCCTCATCGATAGCGGTCCTGGCGGTGGTAATGTATCTCGTCGCCTGAGACGGACTTGCAGATGCGGCACTCGTGAGCGCCTGGCTCGCGGCATTATATTTGGCCTGTGTGGCAGAGAGATCTACGCCCTGTGCGGCCTTCTCATCCATGTCAGCCATCAGATCATTGAGGCGCTGCTGCTGGCCAGAGAGATCACCCTCGATCTGAGCCGTGCTTACGACATCGTTGGTCACAGAATATGCAGGCAACGGAGTAAGTGTTGAAATGGTTGAAAGGGCTGCTGAAACAGTCGTTATTTTACCAGCAGTTATTGAGGCTGTCTGAATAGTGTCATAATATCCGTTTTTGATTATCCTGACCTGGTGCGATCCACCTGACAACTCTGAAATCACCGTCGGTGTAACGCCTTTATACGTACCGTCAACGTAAATGCTCGCCCCCGGGGGAGTGGAACTGACTGATAAAGATCCACTAAGGGCACCTGTACCAGAACCAGTTCCGCCACCGCCGGCAGGCATAGGCGTTGCGGTGGGTATTGCGGTCGACATTGCAGTCGGTAGTGTGGTGGGTATTGCTGTGGGTATTGCGGTAGGTGCAACTCTCACAACATCGCGGCTCACGGAATAGGTATCCTTCACCTCGTTATTCAGCAGGTGCTCGATCTTGGTCACTAAGGTCTTCCCGCTCGCACTCGAGGGCACGGTGCCGCGCAACTGCACGTCCAGTTCGAGATCGCCATTACCATAGTCGATCTCGAACTCAGTCAGGATTGGGTAAAATCCAGTCTTTTTAGTGGTATAGATGGCGACCCCGTCGCGATAGATGGTGAAGTCCCAGGTGGGGTTCTGCAGCCCGGTGCTGAACTCAAATGTTTCGTCGTTACCGCCAGTGGTGACCATGTCGTAGGTGAGCACGTAGCGCGCGTTTACTTGCTGGCCGGGTTCGAGGGTGCCACTCGCGGGGTTGACGGTCTCAGTCTTGATGTCGAAAGCTGATGCCCCCTGCACGACGCAGATCAGTGCCAGCAGGAAAATGATCCATCTAATGTTTGCCTTCATGACGTCTCCTTAATCGAACAGTGGCTCTATTCCGTAATCGAACATCGTTGAACGCTTTTCCTTTAATTTCAGGGAGTTTCCCCCCATTGATGCTTCTCAGTCCTCTGTCGTCAGGTCAGCCGGAGGAGACGACATTGAGAATATGAAGCATCTTGAGAAGCGATAGGTCGGACATCAGAACCTTTTTGTACTGTCAGGTGAGAGGTCTCCTCTTCCTTGTCAATGGACACACAGTATAGGGCCGGTAAGGCAATGCCCTTTCTGAGAACTCACTCGAACTTTTTTTCTTCGATTTTATGGGCTGCCTTTTCGGAGTCCAGATCCTCGGAATGTACAGCATCCATCGCCATCAGGATCTCTTCCAGGTCATCCTCGCGCTCAACGCCGGTCTGCATTGCGATGGATGTCATACTGATGACATCGGTGATGAGATCGTTCCGGTCTTCCGCTTCAAGACTCTTGGTGCTCAGGTAGATCTCCAGATCGTCGGGGCTGAGCTGCTTCAGGCGCTCCCAGACTCCTGCAGCCTTGAGATCCGCTTCGTTCTCCTTCAGGATCAGGAGGTTGGATACGCCACGGAGCTCCTTGTCCAGCTGCGCCTGGGCGGAGATCTTCATCTCCTTCTTCTGCGAGACGGTCTTGATCTTACGGGCCAGGCTGGTCTTCTCACTCTGGGATGTTATCGACTTCGACTTCTCAAAGAGCGCGGCAATCTCCGTATCCAGCCCTCTGATCTCGTCATGGAGGGCATCGATCTTATGGTTCAGCTTGATCTCCATGATCCTGAGTTCTTCAATTCCCAGGGAGTCAAGAGCGCTTTTCGAACCGAATGGCCCGGCGCCAAAAATTTTTGAAAGCAATCCCATATTACTCCCCGTTAATGCTTTTCGTCCTCAACCCGGTGTATATACTGTCTTTCGGCATCGTCGACACTCATCTCATTTGACTCAGCCATCTGTGTCGCCTGCAGGAACTCCTCGAAATCAGGGTCATCCTGCGTCTCTGACTGTATGATCTGCTCTTCGAATATCCCGTTCAGCCCGTTGAGGACATCCTCGAACTTTTCGCCCCTGAGGTTCACCTTTAACAGTGCGTTCTCAAGTTCCGACTCCGGGATGGTCGTGATCTTGTTCCAGATCGGCGATTTCTGCAGGCGGCTTTCGTATTTCTTGATCACGACCAGGTTCGAGATGAAGGTCAGCTGCTTCATAAGAATGGTGTTATCCTTGGTGAGGAGTCTCTGCTCGGTGTCAAGTTGCTTATAGTCCATGTAGGCCATTTTCTTCTTGAGCTGGTCCGCACCGACCGCTTCCTGGAAAGCAACTTTCTTCTTTTTGTCGAGCTGGTTGAGATCTTTTCTGCTCTTCTCGATCTGGTTTCTCAGCCGCATCTCCTCGATGCGGAGTTCATCGGTGTTCAGTTTGTCAAGGGGCTTCTTCCGTAGCATATCCATCAGCGCCACATTATCACGTGTTCGATCTTATAAACAAGAGATTATAAAGGTTTTTAAACACATCGGCGGGAGAGCTTGTTCTCGTTGCTCATTTTAGGCGTTCTGAAGAAAAATCACGGACCTATTCGGTCTAGCGGCCAATAGGCCGGTAAATTGGTTTGATATCTATTTGGGCAAACCAAACGCTCCTTTATCGTATGGCGAAAACTCAAATCGAATAGACTATATCGTGATGTATATCATTCTTCATCGAACAAATCGTTGTTCACATGGGTTGTCTGTTCTGGATAGCAAGGAGATGGGACAGGATGTTTAGTGAAGGAGACACTCAATGCCTGGATAAGCTGCTCAAACCCTCAAAAAGAGTTGCCAAAGAGGGCCTGAACATAAGATTTGAGGATTATGACTGGAGGGTGAACCTCTGGAACCAGATAAAGGGGAATTATGAGGAGTATATGGATGGGAACTGCGGTGCATTTTTTGATGATATTGATACCCATGTCAGGTCGCAGTTTGATGCCTCTCTTTTGATTCTTGCAGCAGCCTTCCTGGAGAACGCTGAGTTGTTCCCGCCTGCACAGAAGTTCAGCGATAAAGAGATCCAGGCATACCAGATAATGGAGCGGTACAACTATTTCGAACTCTACTCCACGGGCGATATCGTTAAAAAACTGGTCGTAAGAGACGATCATGTCCTCGAACTCTTGAGAGATTATTACATCGGCATGAACGAGTGGATGAACACCACATTGGAAGATCCCTCGGTAAAACTGACGATACGCTACTTCCTGATGAAGAAGTGGAAAAATTATAAGGATAAACTAAATCTAGCCGTCAACAGTGCCGTTAACCAGGACTGGTTTGCGATTCTCCTTCACAAATGGCAAACAGCCTCAAGAGAGGAGGTTGACGAGCACATGGCCCGTGTTCGGAATCTTGAACAAGAGAACCGCGAAAAAGAAACGGCCATTCGAGCACTTGAGTGCGAGAATGAGCGGAAAGGATCACGGATTCAGGATCTGGAGAGCGAAACCCGGGATAAATCGGATCGGATGGAAAAGATAATCTCCTGCGTCGATGAAAAGGAGCAGCAGGTCCAGGAACTGCAGAAGAAGATTGACGCAATCCGCAGAAGCCTGAAACACGCAGGGGATAACGGGTCCAGATTTGTCCGTTCTGAAGAGGCAAAACAGCATGAGATGAACTTCATCGGCAGATTTGAGCATAGTCTGGGTGACGAAGTGACGCTCCTCGGCCGGCGATATAAAGTGAAATCCACAACAGAGCAAAAGCGCGAGGACCCGAGATCGTACCTCGGATCGTCACCTTCTGTAGCATTGTCCGAATCTACGCTGAAAAACATCCCTGAGAACCGATTTATCTCCGCCAGCCTGGTTGAAAGAAGATTACTGGGCAGTAAACAATGTTTTAGTGTTCAAGCCCAGTTTCTTGCTCATGTCTCCCGGTTCGTATATGAAGGGTTTGATAGCTCTCCTCTATCGCTTGACGATGTAGTCGCCTTTCTGAGTGATGCGCGAGATAACGCCAGACAACGGGGCGAACGGCATCTCCTCTGCATCGCTTCCCCGACCGGTTTTGATTCGGCAGTAGCCCGGCATATAAATAGCGACGATTTTCATAAGAACTTCATTTCCCGATACCTCTCTCTTTGTCTCCTGGATACCGATACAGCACAACTCTTCTACAACCCCCACGATGAGCTTGCACGGGAATTCTCTTTGCTGTGCGAGATGATGACCGACAGCGAAAAGCGGGAGGAAATTCGGCAACGCATTGAGGATCGAATTAAAAATACCTTTGCGACACAGAATTATATCGTCTTCAACGACATCATTGGCGAATGCGGCGAAATATCGATTGTTAAAGGTATCTTTTACGATATCGGCAGTGAAAAGGGCTACAAAATCACCCATGTGGACGAGGAGATCGGACTTGTCATGATGAAATAAATGGATATATGGTTTGTAAGTCCCGGCTCACTGCTCTCCGAAGGCCTTATTCCACTCCCCATATCTCTTCAGGCTCTCATTGGTTACCGGCGATTTGATCCTTTCGAAGGCCTTATCGAAGTCCCCCGTGGCAAGAGGCCGTACTTTTAACATGTGCTGGCGAAGTTCATCTGCAGAAAGGGACCTGAGAGCATAGATCTCCGGATTCATCTCCCGCACCATGGTCTTGATCGCCTCCTGGCAGAGATTTTTCAGGTCTCTTCCCGAGTAGTTCTTCCCAACACACCGTTCGCTGATCCGGTTCAGATCCAGGGATCTGGAATCTAGGTCCCTCAACTGAATACTGATAATCTCCCTGCAGGCCGTTGCATCGGGGAGAGGTATGAAGACCCTGCATGGGAATCGCGAGAGGATCGCCTCATCAAGGTCCCAGGGCACGTTTGTTGCGGCAAGGGTCAGGACTAACCGGTCACTCTTCTTATCCTGAAATCCGTCAAGTTCGGCGAGCAACGTGGAGAGCACCTTCCGTGATGCCTCACTTGAGTCTGCGTCTCGTGACATGGTGAGGGCGTCAAACTCGTCGATAAAGATGATCGCAGGGCTATGCTCCCGCGCGTATGAATACAGGGACGTGATAAGCTTGGAGGACTCCCCGAAATATTTAGAGAGCAGGTTGCTCACCTTCACGTTAAAGAAATTCGCCTGCAGGTTGCCCGCAGCAGCGGCAGCAAGCAGGGTTTTCCCGGTGCCGGGTGGACCGAAGAGGAAGATGCCTTTGTCCGGCTGGATGGATTCGGGTTTCTGCATGTATGCGATCACGATCGTCTCGATTAGCCGCTTCTTCACATCCTCAAGACCGCCGATGTCGTCCCAGGTTACGTTTGAGCGCGAGAGGAGCGACGCGGCAAAATCAGAGTTTTGACCGCCAGTGCCCGATCCGTGTTCGACCTGTGCCGCCAAGATAGGGTCCTCAACGGTGGAGGCGATGTTCCTCCACTGTTCAGCTTTTTCAAGGTACATCTCTCGTTGTGAGGGGATCTGCTTTGCAAGCCCTTCTAATATGCGAGCACATCCGCCGGCTTTAGTCCTCGCCGCCTGAATATTCCCTTCATCTCGCGCTTTTTCGAACTCCTCCTTTGTCTTCTGAAACTGGGTGTATAACGCACCAGACAGGTCAATCTTCATACTGCATCCCTTACCAGTGATTCGATCTCCCTATGGTTTATACCACTCGATCTGTCTACTCCCCCATCCTTTATGTCCTTCCCTCGTGTACCGTTGTAGTTTCGTCAATGTTGCCTCTGCTGGGAGTCAGATGCCCTAAAGATATCCGCACCGTAGAACTAGCAGGCGACTCGATGTTTCATCAAAAGGGTCCAATCCTCCTTGAGAACTATGCGCATTTGGCCGGGAGGAGATTGGTATCATCCCTGTGTTTGCATCGAATGCAAGGCTTGGTCATGTCCTACTGGTCCTCCGACTCAAATAACAACGCTCATTTTCTCCGATCGCCTGGTGTACGGATAAAGATGGGACACTTCAGACTCGCCCATGCGGTTCCTGCGCCCGAAGAGTTCGAGCGTCTTCTGTTTTGGGTCTGCTCTTCTCCTGCCGTTTCAGCACCACATAGGGTTTTGCAGGTCATCGTGCTGGTGTAGGGGCCTGACCGGGGCTGAGGGAGCGCCGCTCTGGACGATCTGGCTACGGAGATACAACCTGAACAGTATGTGCAGGAACTGCCCGCAACTCATTCCTTCTGTATCTCCCGAACCGCCCGTATCTCCGGTATCTCCATCCCGCCGAGCAGTGCGACGATCGCCTGCACGTACGGCTCCTGCCGGGTGCAGCTTGGCGATGCGCGAGGATCGCTCCGCTGCCCTCGCCGCCCCATCTGTGCATGGCCGGTGGCGATGTAGTGCAGGAAATCCTCTTTCGGGAGGCCCCACCGGCAGTTGACCTGCAGCCGGACGAAATCCGGGTTCTTAGGGTTCGGGGAGAGCACTGCACGCGTCCCGGGGAGCGGGACCGGATCCCCGCCGTTTGTTTCTGCAAGATCGATAACCCGCCGCCACAGCCGGTCACAGGCGACCTCCGGGCACACCCTGCAGTAACGGTTCGACGGCGGTGTACCGTCGCCGGTGTAATGACGGCAGAAGTTCGGATCCATATGTTACTTATGTCTTCATACGCTCGCATTTAACCTGTAGGGGTGAAGGGGCTGGAGTGAACAGTCCTCTGCCATCCTGACCTCCTGGTAGATGCCGATCCGCTGCCCTGCCTCCCGCAGATAGATTCCGTTACAACCCCAGATCGGACAACCCGGGGTGATCGTCGGGACGTCGCCCCAGCGGCCAGCGGTATTTCCGTTCTCCTTCGTTAATCGGGAGATCGTTGATGCTGGCATGGCGAATGCGCATCAGGCCGTTCTTATCGAACTCCCAGTTCTCGTTCCCGTACGAGCGGAACCAGTTCCCTGAGTCGTCGTGCCATTCATATGCGAATCGCACAGCGATACGTGCTTCGTGAAACGCCCAGACTTCTTTTATCAGGCGATAATCAAGTTCTTTCGCCCACTTCCTCTGCAGGAACTCGACGATCGCCTCGCGGCCGGTTACGAACTCCGCTCTATTGCGCCAGACGCTGTCCGGGCTGTACGCCAGCGACACCTTCACGGGGTCACGGCTGTTCCATCCATCCTCGGCCATACGGACTTTCTGCACCGCTGTTTCATACGTGAACGGCGGTAATGGGGGGCGACTCTGCTCGGTCATGCGGGTATCCATCCCCGGCGTGCTGATAAAGATATGGTCGACCGCGATCGATCTGCATGAATCCGGGCAGACCCCCTGGCCTGCACGGCTCGCTTGCGACGACCCATCCGGCCGCTGCGGCCCCAACGCCGCCCGGGGCCACACCCCGAAATCATACCGGCGGTGCGAGGAGACGATCGAGCGGAGAGAACTTGATATATTCGATGAAAAGATAGCGTTCGGACTCTATGACGACGGATGCTGATGAGCGCGGCGCCCTATCATTTGCCGGATCCCGTACGGGAGGTCGCAGGGATGATGCGGGCCGGCAGAACGGAACCTGCGGTCACGGATTGTGGCTACGGAACTGAAACTCAAAATCGAAAAACGCCCCGGCCGGGATTCGAACCCGGGTCGAAAGCTCCGGAGGCTTTCAGGATATCCACTACCCTACCGAGACTGCCATATGATGTTGTCGTGTATGGTATAAAAGGCCAGCGGAGAGGGGGGGTTCAAGCCCTCCGCGATTCATAGAGTTGCCAGATTTTGCACGCTCCTTCGTGGCTGACCATGCAGGGGCCCACCGGGGTGCGCGGGGTGCAGGCCTTCCCGAAGAGCTTGCAGTCGGCCGGCCGGGCGATGCCGCGCAGCACCTTGTCGCAGATGCAGGCAGAATGCTTATCCACGTGCCGGATCTCGATATCGAACTTCTTCTGCGCGTCGTAGCCCTCGAACTCCGGCTTTAAGCGAAGCCCGGATGCCGGGATCACAGGGAACCCGCGCCATTCAACATCGAACGGCTCGAAGACCTCGTACATGAGGCGTTTGGCCTTGACGTTCCCTTCTCGGGTGACCACGCGCGGGTAGGCGTTGTCCACCCGGTGCACCCCCTCGCGGATCTGCTGCACCGCCATCAGGAGGGCGAGGAGGATATCTTCAGGCTCGAACCCTCCGACGACCTGGGGAACCGGGAACTGTTCGTACTCCTCGTAGCCCATCACCGCGCAGACGTGGCCCGGGAGGATGAACCCGTCAAGCGCCGCCTCCCCCTGACCGAGAAGCCACGTCATCGCGGGCGGGACGAGCCGGTGGCACGAGAGGATGGAGAAGTTTTTTGGCGGGCGGGAGAGGATCGTGGCGGCGACCGTCGGCGCGGTGGTCTCAAAGCCGACCGATACGAAGACGACCTCATGGTCCGGCTCTCTTCTCGCGATCTCTACCGCCTTCTGGACGCCCTGCACCACCCGGATGTCGCCGCCGCTCGATTCAAGCGACCCCTTCGACCCGGGAACGCGTAAGAGGTCGCCGTAGGTGGCGATGGTGCAGTCCCGCTCCACCAGGTCGAGCGCGGCATCGATCTCGCCTTGCGGCGTGATGCAGACCGGACAGCCCGGCCCCATCACGATCTTGAGACGCTCGGGGAGGATGCTCCGGAGTCCGGCGCGCGCGATCGCCGCCTCGTGCGTGCCGCAGATATGCATGAGCGTGATATCCCGGTCAACGAGCGCGTGGAGTGTCTTGAGTATATCCTTACCAACCGCCATGAATTATCATGCTTATATCTCACCCAGAGCACATATTAGTACCGGAATGAACAGCATCATCTACGGGAGTGCGCTCATTGTCGCCGGGGTCCTCGCAGCGTTCGTCGTTCATGAGGTCTTTAAGTGGCTGCAGAAGCGGGCCGACCTCACCGAATCGAAGCTGGACGACATCCTGCTCTACTCGCTCGACAAACCTCTCTGTATCTCTATAGTCCTGGGTTCCGCCTGGATCGCCGTGACGCTCTTCGTCGATCCCGTGGCCGTCCTCGGGGAGTATGCGTGGATCCTCTCCGGGCAGTATTTCACCGCGGTGGCAATCCTCATTGCGGCGTGGGTGATCTCCTCGTTCGTCTACAGTTTCATCAACCTCTACGGCAGGTGGATGGCGTCGAAGACCGAGACCGACCTTGACGACCGGATCATCCGGGTGCTCGAGGTCTCGGCACGCTACGTGGTCTGGTTCGTCGCCATCCTCATGGTCCTCAAGACGCTCGATGTGGACATCACGCCGCTCATCGCCGGTGCCGGGATCGCCGGTCTGGCGGTGGCGCTCGCGGCCCAGGACATCGTCTCCAACTTCTTCGGGGGCGCGGTGATCCTCATGGACAGGCCGTTTGCGGTCAACGACCGCATCAAGATAGACGACTACCTTGGGGATGTTATCAGCATCGGCCCCCGGAGCACCCGGATCAGGACGATGGACTACCAGATGGTCACCATCCCGAACTCGAAGGTCTCGAGCAGTGTCATC
>Ga0265294_10002380_pt1 | contig 24700 bp, 17 predicted proteins | sample MunlanPumphouse3_FD_192504 | JGI IMG/M metagenome (GOLD analysis project Ga0265294, IMG submission 192504) | Groundwater microbial communities from a municipal landfill in Southern Ontario, Canada - Pumphouse #3 | ecosystem: Environmental > Aquatic > Deep subsurface > Groundwater | place... | reverse complement strand
TAATCACCGGTCTTTCCGGATCGGGAAAATCCTCTTTGGCCTTCGACACGCTCTATGCAGAAGGTCAGCGCCGTTATGTTGAGAGCCTTTCGGCCTACGCACGGCAGTTTCTGGGTAGAATGCACAAGCCCGAATGCGACTCAATCCGGGGCATTCCGCCGGCCATTGCCATCGAACAAAAGACCACGTCGCGCAATCCACGCTCCACGGTAGGTACCTCCACCGAGGTATATGAGTACCTGCGGCTCCTCTATGCCCGCATCGGAAAGACCCTCTCCCCCGTTTCCGGCAAGGAGGTTAAAAGACATTACGTGCACGACGTCGTGGAAAAAATGAAGGAATATCGCGAAGGTACGCGTCTGACCGTCCTTTCTTCCATACAGTTGCGGAACAACCGCACATTGCGTGAACAGCTCGAGATCCTACTGAAAGAAGGTTTTACGCGCGTGGATGTGGGGGAACAGTTTTACCGGATCGATGAATTGCTGGAACAAAAAAACCTACCCGCTGCGGAAGAAGTGTATCTGGTGATTGACCGCCTCTCCTGCTCTTCCGATAAGGCCACGATCAACAGGCTGTCAGATTCGGTAGAGACTGCATTTATGGAAGGTAATGGTGAATGTCTGATTCGTTTCTGGAGTGAGGGGGGCATGGAAACATTTTTCTTTTCCAACCGCTTTGAGGCTGATGGTATCACCTTTGAAGAACCTTCTGAGATGATGTTCAACTTCAATAGTCCCGCGGGTGCCTGCCCCAAGTGCGAAGGATTCGGGAAGATCGTCGGCATCGACGAGAACCTGGTGATTCCCGACAAGAGCCTCTCTGTGCAGGAAGAATGTGTCCAATGCTGGAAAGGAGAAAAGATGAGCGAATGGAGACGGGAATTTGTGCAAAATGCCTACAAAGCAGACTTCCCGATACACCGTGCCTATTATGACCTGACCGATCATGAAAAAGATATTCTCTGGAACGGACGTCACGATTTAGGGATTTACGGCATTCATGATTTCTTCGATATGCTCGAAAAAAATCTCTATAAGATACAATATCGGGTAATGCTGGCACGTTATCGCGGTAAAACCGAGTGTACCGTATGCCGGGGTTCACGGCTCAAGCCCGAAGCAAGCTACGTGAAGGTTGACGGTAAAGCCGTATCCGAACTCGTGTTGATGCCGGTGACGGAGTTGAAACAGTTTTTCGCCGACCTCCAGCTCGACGAGAACGATGCCCTGGTGGCGGAGCGGTTGCTCACAGAGATCAACAACCGACTGCAGTTTCTCACCGACGTGGGACTCGGCTATCTTACCCTCAACCGTCTTTCGAATACCCTCTCCGGCGGTGAGAGTCAGCGCATCAATCTGGTCTCCTCACTCGGTAGCAGCCTCGTGGGGTCGCTTTATATCCTCGACGAACCCAGTATCGGGCTCCATTCACGGGATACCGACCTGTTAATACACGTCCTGCGGGAATTACAAAACCTTGGAAATACAGTGGTGGTCGTAGAACATGACGAAGAAATCATCCGCGCAGCCGACTACATCATCGATATTGGTCCCCGGGCAGGGCGTCTGGGCGGTGAGTTGATGTATCAGGGAAAAGTAGCAGAGCTGGAGATGAACAGCCAGAGCTACACCGTCAAATACCTGACCGGTGAGGAGCAGATAGAAGTCCCCGTCAATCGTCGAAAATGGAACAACTACATCGAAGTGAAAGGTGCCCGTCAGAACAACCTCAAGAACATCGATGTAAAGTTTCCCTTGCATGTAATGACCGTGGTCACCGGTGTCAGTGGTTCGGGAAAATCGTCGCTCGTGAACGACGTGTTGTACAACGCACTGCAACATCATTACAAGGGAACGGCTCTGGAGCGTGCAGAATTCAACAGCATTACGGGCGACATCAAACTGATGAAGGGAGTTGAATATGTGGACCAGAACCCCATAGGTAAGTCGTCCCGTTCCAACCCTGTAACCTATTTAAAAGCATTTGACGAGATCAGGAAGCTGTATGCTGCGCAACCTCTGGCGAAGCAGATGGATTTCTCTCCAGCCTATTTCTCCTTCAATGTAGAAGGGGGACGCTGTGAAGAGTGCAAAGGGGAAGGGATCATCACGGTGGAGATGCAGTTCATGGCTGATATCCAGCTGGAATGTGAATCGTGTCATGGCAAAAGGTTCTCCCCCGAAGTGCTGGAAATTACCTACAGGGAACATACCATTTTCGATATTCTCGAGATGACGGTGAATGAGGCAATCGAGTTCTTTTCCACACAGAAAGGAACTACAGAGAAGAAGATTGTGAAGCGCATCCAACCCCTGCAGGATGTAGGGTTGGGTTACATTAGGCTGGGGCAGGCCTCCTCCACCCTGTCGGGAGGCGAGAACCAGCGGGTGAAGCTGGCTTACTATCTGGGAGAAGAGAAATCACAACCTACCTTATTCATATTCGACGAGCCCACCACAGGGTTACATTTCCACGACATCAAAACCCTACTCAAAGCATTTAACGCCCTGATAGAACGCGGACACACGGTGATCATCATCGAACACAACATGGAAGTAATCAAGTGTGCCGACCACATCATCGATATCGGCCCAGAAGGGGGAAAGGCAGGTGGTTATGTGGTATGCGAAGGCACACCCGAACAGGTTGCACAATGTGAACAGTCCCACACCGGCCGTTTTCTGAAAGAGAAATTACAGGGAAAATAAAGTCTGGCGGTTACAGCAGATTTCTCAAAATCCAATACGCAAAAATAACGACCAGCAGAATAATCGCAGACCATCTACCGTAAAAGATGTTTTCGAGCCGGGGGTGTCGTAGTTTGCCACCCAGATACTGGAGGTAAATTCCCAGAAAGACATAGGGAATGGCCAGTACCATAAAGGCATTCTGTTTGAATGCAGTGCCTATGTCGGCGTGGAGCAAACTATGAAGAGCCCGCTGCGAACCACATCCGGGGCACTGGTAACCGGTAATCAGGAAAAAGGGGCAACGGGGAAAAAGGGGCTGCGTCTCCGGATCAAAACGGTAAAACAGAAAAAGTGCCGCCACAAGCAAGATACCCACAGCGACACCCAATACAAATTTGGTTCTTTTATCCACAGGGGAGCTAGAAAAGATATCAGAAATTATACCCGCTGGCGGAGTTTTCGATAATCTTCTCCATATAACCGGGCATGTCGCCACTACTGAAAATACTGATCCAACTAATGAGAGCCACCAGACCGATCAGCAAAGCCACAAGCGTCCATGTCCTGGCAGAACGGGATGCAACTTCTGCATCCTGGTATCTCCCGTTGAAATACAACACATCTACCTTCGCAGCATACACAATCCCGACAATTCCAAAAGGAACACAACAGAATAACGTAACAATGATGGATTGCCACAACCAGTTATTTGGTTTTAACGGTGGAATCTCTTCCATTCGTTCAGCTCTTTGTTCCGGCACTGGAGGAGGAGTGTAATATTGATCTTCCATGTTTTAACAATTATGTCGTGATTAATTCTTCCAGACCAGCCAGGGAGCCCACGAAGACAAAGAATAAAATGACAGCAACCACAGTGAGCAATAACCAGCCAATGGCAATCCACATGGCAATTTTGGTCCACTTTCCTGCGGAACGGGATGATTCGGCTGACGCGGCAAAGTCTCCTCTGTTATAAAACGATTCAACCTGTGCAGCATAAACAATCCCGATAATTCCGAGCAAACTCAGCAAATTGCCACAGAGCAAAAAAGGAAGAATGGTCACCAGGATAGACTCAACCAGCCATGTCCTGGGCATAGGCCGGTAATTATCCCCGGCATAAGGAGGCTGCGGATATGGATTAACCGGATTTTCGCTCGCTGTTTGATAGGCAGTAGAACTGACGGAAAAAAGGAACTGCAGTTCCTCCACCTCATCGGCACGTTTCCACTGTTCCATGCCCTGGGTCCACACAAGTGTATCCCTTTTCAGGCGTTCCTGTTGTAATTCCTGGGGAGAGAAAGTTCCCTTCTGCTTCCCTTCCGCGTCGATGTAAAAATAGCGATTCATAGCGTATGATTTGACGTTTCACAAATGTAAATAAAAATTCACTCTCTATTGAGATATTGATGGTTTAATTTTTTTTAGCAGGCCAACAGCCCTCTTTACATTCTGAGGATGCAGTCTGTTCACCTGAAAAAAACCTGTATGGAAGCCCGTTAGATCAAAATTGGCAGAATGTCTCTCGACATTCTGCCAAACATGTTAACCTTAAATCTAATACTATTATGAAAAAACCACGAGACAAATATAAAAAAGAAATTAAAACTCACCAAATAATTTCAATAAAAAAACAAAAAAAATTTATTTTTATCAATTTGTTATCCAGATTATACTACCGGCAAGCCCATACCGGTAATCTTGCGATACAAATCGAGTGCATAGACATCCGTCATGCCCGAAACGTAATCGATCACCGATTGAATTTTGCCGTACAAACTGGGGGCATCGGTTTCATATTGCTCGGGGATTCTGTTGAGTAATAGTTTGGAGTAGGCGTGATCGGGATTCTGTATTGCCTGGGTGAAGACCTCCAGCAAAAAGCCGATAATCCGATAACCAGCCAGTTCCACATCCAGCACATCCCGTGAGCGGTATATGTGTCGATAGGCAAAGCGAGAACATTGTTGGTATGCCGATGCCGAAACCGGGGAAATACGTTCGATGAGAGGTCCCGAAAAAGTTCCTGCGAGGATATCCTCTTCGTGTGCAATGAATATTTTCGCACATTCATCCACCAGCAGACCGATCACGCCGGAACGTAAGTAAGCAATTTGTTCATTTTCATCGGTCACCATGGTCAGTGTTTTCTCACGTTGGCGTCGGCGCTCCGGTTCAAAAAAGCCAAGCATCAACTCCATCGCTTTTTCGGTAGTAATCAGGTGCAGCTTATGTGCATCCTCGATATCCATCACCTGATAACAGATGTCATCGGCAGCCTCAACCAGGTAAACCAACGGGTAACGTACATATTTCAACGGCTTATCCTCCAACCGGATGATGCCCAAGTCGTCCGCAATACGTCGGTAATCGCTCTCTTCTGAAGCAAAAAAACCAAATTTATTTTTGCCACCGCTCAACACCGACGAATAGGGATATTTCACAATAGAGGCCAGGGTGGAGTAAGTCATGGCAAAACCGCCCTGTCTTCTACCCCGGAACTGATGCATGAGCAGGCGGATGGCATTGGCATTGCCCTCAAATGAGGTAAAATCGGCCCAGCGACCGTCCTCTCTCTCAATAACTTCCTGGAGATAAACGCCTGTACCCTCCGAAAAGAATGTCGATATGGCTTTCTCTCCGGAGTGGCCGAAGGGAGGATTACCCAGATCGTGAGCAAGACAAGCCGCAGAGACGATGGCTCCGATCTCTTCGAAATGAGCTTCCGTCTGGGTATGCCTTTGGCGTAAGGCACGCCCGACCGTTTCTCCCAGCGAACGACCCACACTTGCCACTTCCAAGCTGTGTGTCAGCCTATTATGTACAAATATGCTACCCGGCAACGGGAATACCTGCGTCTTATTTTGCAAGCGACGAAAAGGAGAGGAGAAAATCAGCCGGTCGTAGTCACGTTGATACTCCGTTCTTTCTTGTTTCGTGCCCTGGGCATAATGCTCCATGCCAAAACGCTTTGCAGATAATAATTGTGTCCAATTCATGCTTTTTACTTCTTCGTGGAACAAAGATAACACAATTTTTATGAGAAGATATCGGCATAAATTTAATCGAATCTCCACAAATAAGCGTAAATTTGTGTCTTAATTACAGAAAGGTTTATCAATGACTGACATCATCAAGCACGAGTGCGGAATCGCCGTGATCCGTCTTCTCAAACCCCTCGAATATTATTATAAAAAATATGGCACGTGGCAGTATGGGCTCGATAAGCTCTATCTGCTTATGGAAAAACAACACAACCGTGGGCAGGAAGGAGCCGGACTGGGATCGGTGAAACTGGAGGCTTCTCCGGGCAATGAATTCATTTTCCGGGAAAGGGCACTCGGATCGAGTGCTATTACCGAGATATTCTCCAAGGTACACGCTTCAATTCAGGAATTTACACCCGAGCAATTGAGCGACATCGAGTTCGTCAAGAAGTCGGTACCTTACGCAGCCGAGCTATTTATTGGTCACCTCCGGTACAGCACCACCGGAAAGAGCGGACTGACCTATGTACATCCGCTTTTACGCCGCAACAACTGGGCTTCGCGGAGTCTTGCGCTGGCAGGCAACTTCAACATGACCAACGTGGATGAGATGTTTCAGCAACTAATTGAAGAAGGACAACATCCGCGTGATTATGCCGACACATTTGTGATGCTCGAATCGCTGGGTCACTATTTAGACCGAGAGGTACAGTATCAGTACGATCACCTGGAAAAGGAGAAAATGAACGGCCAGCAAGTAAGCCACCAGATTGAAGAAAAGCTCGACATCCCCTTCCTGCTAAACAGGGCTTCCAAAATTTGGGATGGCGGTTATGCACTTTGCGGTCTGGTGGGTTGTGGCGATGCATTTGCACTGCGTGATCCTTGGGGTATCCGCAGCGCCTTTTATTATCACGATGACGAGGTAGCCGTAGTGGCTTCTGAGCGACCGGTCATTCAGACTGCTTTCAACCTGAAGAAGGAGGATGTGCACGAACTGGAGCCGGGTGAAGCCATCGTGGTGAAAAGAAATGGCAGCATTACCCTGCATCAAATACAGGAAAGAAAAGAGAAGATCACACCTTGCTCGTTTGAACGGATTTACTTTTCAAGAGGTTCCGACTACGACATCTACCGGGAACGAAAGAAGTTGGGCGAGCTGCTGGTTCCCAAAATCATCGACGCCATCGACGATGATTTCGACAACACCGTCTTCTCCTTCATTCCCAATACGGCCGAAGTAGCTTTTTTTGGCATGCAACAAGGGTTGGAGGATCATTTTAACCACAAAAAGTCGATGACGATCCTGGAAAAAGGAAGCACCCTGAGCAAGGAAGAAATCGATTTGATTCTCTCCAAACGGGTTCGTGCAGAAAAGGTAGCCATCAAAGATATCAAGTTGCGTACGTTTATCGCCCAGGGCAAAACGCGTGAAAACCTCGCCACCCACGTCTACGACGTGACGTATGGTTCACTGCGCAGAGGGAAAGACAGCCTGGTCATCATCGACGACAGCATTGTGCGTGGCACCACGCTCAAACAAAGTATCATCAAGATACTGGATAGGCTCGACCCGAAAAAGATTGTGATTGTCTCCTCCTCGCCGCAGATTCGCTACCCCGACTGCTATGGCATCGACATGTCACGCATGAGTGAGTTCATCGCCTTCAAGGCCGCCATTGCTCTCCTCAAAGAACGAGGCATGCAGTACATCATAGACGAAACATATGAAAAATCGATCGCACAAAGCCGCAAGAAGAAGGAAGAGATCGTCAATTATGTGAAAGACATTTACGCCCCCTTTACCGACGAAGAGATCTCTGCCAAAATAGCACAGATGCTCACTTCTCCGGATATCAAGGCAGAGGTGCAAATTGTTTTTCAAAGCATTGAAGATCTACACAAAGCATGTCCCCAAAACGCAGGCGACTGGTATTTTTCCGGCAACTACCCCACACCGGGTGGAAACAGGCTTGTGAACAACGCGTTCATCAATTACGTTAAAGGGCAAGAGAATCTTCCTCACCAATACACGCTAAAATTCTAAAAAGAAAGAATGATTGAACGGGTAATTATTCTAGAGAACGTAGATCCGGTTGTATTTTTTGGAATCAACAACAGCAACATCCAACTGCTGAAAACATTGTTCCCCAAATTACGCATTGTAGCACGGGGAAACGTAATCAAGGTGATTGGAGAAGAGGAAGAGCTGGCAAGGTTCGAAGAAAAAATACACGAACTGGAGAAGTTCAGCATAGAAATGAACCTGCTCAAGGAAGGTGATATTCTCGACATTGTGAAAGGGAAAACGCCTGAGGTAGTGAACGTGGACAATCTCATCATCCACGGACTAAACGGAAAGCCCATCCTGGCCCGTACAGCCAACCAGAAGAAACTGACAGAAGCTTTCGATGCAAATGACATGGTCTTCGCCATCGGACCTGCCGGATCGGGAAAAACCTATACAGCCATTGCCCTCGCCGTACGTGCCCTGAAGACAAAACAGGTGAGAAAGATCATTCTGAGCCGCCCTGCCGTGGAAGCAGGAGAGAAGCTTGGTTTTCTGCCAGGTGACATGAAGGAGAAGATCGATCCTTATCTGCAACCGCTCTACGATGCGCTGGAGGATATGATTCCCCCATTGAAGCTGAAGGAGTACCTCGAAAATAAAATTATTCAGATCGCGCCGCTGGCCTTTATGCGGGGGCGCACACTCAACGATGCGGTGATCATCCTCGACGAAGCACAAAACACAACCAAAGCACAGATCAAGATGTTTCTCACCAGACTGGGCATAAATGGAAAGATGATCATCACCGGAGATATCACACAGATAGATCTACCCCACTCACAGCCTTCGGGACTGATGCATGCCATGAAGGTCTTGCACCACATCAAAGGCATTGCCACGGTGGAGTTCAACAAGAAAGATATCGTACGCCACAAGCTGGTACAACGGATTGTGGAAGCGTATGAGGAGGAGAAACCAATTAGCGGATCAGCAGATTTGTAGATGTGCCGATCAAACTCACAAACCATCAAATTATCAAATCATATGGATGCATTGACAAGAACAGATTATCACTTTCCCGGACAGACCGGAGTCTACCATGGGAAGGTACGGGATGTATACAGCATTGACGACGACACACTGGTAATGATTGCCACCGATAGAATTTCCGCTTTCGATGTGGTCCTACCAAAAGGAATACCCTACAAGGGACAAGTGTTAAACCAGATTGCTTCTACGTTTCTCGACGCCACTGCTGACATCGTACCCAACTGGAAAGTAGCATCGCCCGACCCCATGGTCACTGTGGGTTTGCGTTGTGAACCCTATAAAGTTGAAATGGTTATCCGCGGTTATATTACAGGCAGCGCATGGCGGGAGTACAAGAAGGGTACACGGGTTCTGTGTGGCTTACCCCTGCCGGAAGGTCTGCGTGAAAACCAGCGTTTCGAAACACCGATGATCACCCCCACGACCAAAGCCGATGAGGGCCACGATGAAAACATATCCAAAGAGGAAATCATCGCACAGGGTCTGGTGAGCAAGGAAGAATATGAGCAGCTCGAACAATATACCTACGCTTTGTTCAAACGAGGCACCGAGATGGCAGCAGAAAAAGGACTCATTCTTGTGGATACCAAATATGAGTTCGGGAAAAAAGATGGCAGGATCTACCTGATCGACGAGATCCATACCCCCGACTCATCCCGCTATTTTTACAGCGAGGGATACGAAGAACGCTTTGAGAAAGGGGAAGAACAAAAACAGCTGTCGAAGGAGTTTGTGCGCAAATGGCTCATGGACAACGGATTTCAGGGGCAGGAAGGACAAGAGGTTCCCGAAATGACCGATGCATACTGCCGCAGCGTCTCAGAGAGGTACATCGAACTGTACGAGAAGATTGTGGGGGAGAAATTTGTAAAAGCCGATGCAGCCGACCTGGAAGCACGTATTGAAAAAAATATCGCCGAATATCTGAAAGAAAGGCATGCATAAATGAGTTATAAAGTTGAAAAGGTCAATCCCTACGACTCCGACCATCCCAAAAACGAGCAGGTAATCAGGATGTTCAATGAGATTGCGCCCAATTACGACAGGCTGAATGGAACGCTCTCGCTGGGAATCGATGCTTACTGGCGTAGAGATGCCCTGACGGAACTCAGGAAATACCACCCGCGGCACATCCTCGACATTGCCACAGGCACAGGCGACTTTGCCATTCTGGCACAGCGCATGCTGCAACCCGAAAAGATCAACGCCGTAGATATCTCCGACGGCATGATGGAGATTGGCAAAGAAAAAGTGGAAAAAAGAGGACTGGGAAAGACTATTTTATTTGAGAATCAGGACTGCTCGGCCATGACCTTCGCAGATGATAGTTTCGATGCAGCCACCGTAGCATTCGGGGTACGCAACTTCGAAAACATCGATCAAAGTTTTCAGGAGGTGCTCCGCGTGTTGAAGCCTGGGGGTGTTTTTCTCTTTCTTGAACTTACAACCCCCGATAAGACTCCGATGAAAGAACTCTACGCCACCTATACAAAATACGTGATACCCTTTCTATCGGGGTTGTTTGCCACCGAACAACGTGCATACCAATACCTGCCGGCTTCCATTGCCGCATTTCCACAAGGAAGAGAAATGATGTTGATCCTGAAAAAGAACGGATTTACAAATATCAGGATCAGGCGGTACACACTGGGGATCTGCACATTGTATCTTGCAGAGAAACCCATGGTTTAATTGGCCCATGTGATGATAGGATGGTATGATGTTTTAATGATGTAATTAGAATGGACACCTACGGACTGATCGGTTTCCCGCTGAAGCACTCTTTCTCAGCCAAATTTTTTGCTGAAAAGTTTCACCGTGAAGAAATCAATGCCGAATACCTGAATTTTGAAATAGAAGACATTCACGAAATAAGGCGGGTAATTCTCTTTCATCAGCACTTGAAAGGACTGAATGTGACCATCCCTTACAAAGAAAAAGTGCTTCCTTTTCTGCACGACATTTCCCCTGAAGCTAAAAAGATTGGAGCGGTAAACACAATCAGGGTCGACCGCAAACCGGGCGACATGTACTTTTACCGGCTGACCGGTTACAATACCGATTATATTGGCTTTCGCGATTCCCTCTTACCGCTTTTAAACCCGGCTATTCATCGCAAAGCCCTGATTTTGGGCACCGGTGGTGCTTCGAAAGCGGTGGCTCAGGCTCTTCAAGACCTGCATATAAGCTGGCAGTATGTCTCCCGTACACCCGGCGAAAACAGACTTACCTACGACCTGCTAACGCCGGAAGTCATGTCGACTCACCAACTCATTGTGAATGCTTCACCGGTTGGAACATTTCCTCACAGCGACGTTTGTCCCGATATACCCTATCAACTGCTTACGGCCGATCATCTACTTTACGACCTGGTCTATAACCCCGAGGAAACACTCTTTCTGAAGAAAGGAAAAGCGCAGGGGACCCTCATAAAAAACGGCAGGGAGATGCTGGAAATACAAGCAGGGGCTGCATGGGAGATCTGGAGCCGATGAACTTGTGCACCTCAGAATAAGAATATCGCCCTCCCACATATCACATGTTAAGAGGGCGATGTAAACTCCTAGTTACTAATTTTAGAAGTAGTATTAACCAAGAAATATATAGAGGTGCGAAAGAGTAGCTTGTTTCTATAATAACTAGGAGTTTCTGAAGCAATTTACGGAGCGGTTTCCGGTGTTACTTCTTTTCCTTCATCGTCAAAGTAAACGGTCTTTACCGACTGATCTTCCTTGCTCGTGGCAGTAACTTTGGTGAGTTTTTTCTCTGCATTGTATTGCAACGAACTGATGTCGTAACGGTCGATAAGTTTCTGAACTGCCTGCTGAACCTTTTCATTCAGATCTTCAAAATTTATGTTGGCATAACTGTCATCCTGCTGTGCTGCGAAAAAACTCTCAGCGGAGGGCACTTCCTGTTCTTGCTGTTTTCTTATTTCGGTACCCTCTTGTTTGTCTTTGCTCTTGTCTTTGTTGTTGTCTTTCTGCACTTCCTTACCTTGCGCATCTAAAAAGACTTTTCTTTCCGACTGGTCATCTTTTTTCACCAGTTTAACCTTGGTAAGTTGCTTCTCTGCGTTGTACTTCAACGATTTAATATCGTATTCAGTGGTAAAGGTAGTCAAAGATGCCTGTACTGCCGGATTCAGAGATGTCAGCTGTACATCCACAAACCCATCGTCATCAAGAACTATAGCGATTGCAGACTGATTGTTTGCTGCATTTACTTGTTGCAAATTTGTCGCCGTCAAAAGACTGGCGGAAATAGCGATTGATAAAATAACTTTTTTCATAACAATAAACTTTAATTGATTCACCAAATTGATTTTTATTTCAATTCCAAATTCTAAATGAACAATACATCGAAGTATCGTCTGCTATCTTTATCACACATATCGTACCAAAACAGTGAAATCCGGAGTCGAAAATCATTATCTATCTAATAATAAGAAATATAGAATATTTGTCGCCGAACCATTTTCAAATCAGTGATGCGGAAAAATTGTAGAATGTGTGGAATCCTTCCACAGCTGTCTGTGGCGATTCCACAGCAAGGATATCCCGTTTTGCCAGAATGAAGCGTCATTCGTTCAAGGCGGATATGATTATATCAAAAAAATAACCTGTATATTTGGGCGAATAAAATAAGAATCATGGGCGCGGCACACTCACCGGAACAGAAAATCAGAATCAAAATCGGGTTGATCCTCCTGGTCATCCTGCTCTATTTTGTGGGCCTTTTTGTTTATTCACGTACGTTGAAGGAGAAAATAGATTTTCAAAAAGAGGAGTTGGATAGAGCGCACGACGTCCTTTCTCATAGCAAAGAGCTGATTATCTCGGTACAAACAGCCCAGGAAGTGCTGAACCAATACCTTGTTTTCCCTGCACAGCGTTATCAACGCACGTATGATTCCATCTCTGCCGATATTCTCCATCAGATCAGTTACATCAAAAGCATTTCACCGGGCGAGGGGAACAATTTGCTTTTGGGAGAAATCGACTCGCTGTTACAGGAAAAAAACAGGATTGTGCGCCGGCTGAACTTGCAGTTGCGATCACGCAACCCGCTGAGGGAAATAGACAAGAAGATTGAGACATACGATGAAATCATCCAGGACTCCATCGTGATCACCCAGAACAAAGACACCACTGTGGTGGTCTCACCAAAAAAGGATTTCTGGGGGCGCCTGAAAGATCTTTTCAATTCGAAGAGAGCAGCCGACTCCACGGTGACCATCGCCCACACGGAGCAGGAAGCCCATTCCATATCAAGGGTCGATACCACCTTGTATGCTGACCTGAGACAGGTGACACAGAAAGCATCCCAAAACTACGTCTCCCAAATGGAGGGAATTGGAAGAGAGGTGCGTGATCTGGTTTTTGCCGAACAAAACATCTCACTGCATATATCACAGCTGATCACCCTTTTTTACAACGAAGCCATCGAAACAACCCGGCTGGGCACCGACAACAGCGACATGTTGAGTCGGAAGATCATCACTTTTGCACTCACCGTGGGGGCGATTTCGATCTTGTTAATCCTGATAATCATCTTTCTTATTGTCGATGATCTGAATAAGGGGCAACAAGCACGCACTGATCTGGCGCGCGAAAAACAATATAGCGAAGAATTGATCCGCAGTCGTCACAAGTTGCTGCTTTCGGTTTCACACGACATAAAAACACCGCTCAGCTCCATGATGGGTTATATGGAGATGTGGGATTCAGAGAAGCTACCCGGACAGATAAAGCAGCAACTTCATTCGGCCCGGAACTCAGGATTGCATATATTGAGTATGCTTACCAACCTGCTTGAGTTCTCCCGGATGGAAAGTAACAAGATAATCTTCCATTTCAGCAGGTTTGATCTCATTGAGATGATGCAGGATATCATGGGGATGTTCAGGCCTTTCACCGATGAAAAGGAACTTACCATGCTGTTTGACAATCAAATCGGTTCACCTTTTTTCGTGGAAACAGATTATACGATGCTCAAACAGATACTCATCAACGTCATTTCAAACGCGGTGAAATATACCCTGCAGGGAACCATATCGGTGACACTGAAGCAGGATAAACACCTCATATTTATCGTTTCCGATACCGGAATAGGAATAGACAAGGAGGATATCGGGCAGATATTCAAACCATTCTCCCGCATAAAAAATCCGTTGAAAGCCGAAGGAAACGGGTTTGGAAACTACGTGACGAAAGGACTGGTGGATTCATTGAAAGGAAAGATTAACCTCACATCGGTAAAGGGAGAGGGCACCACCGTTACCATCCAGTTACCGATAGCAAGGGTGAATGATCCCGGTACAAGAGAGGTACTCAGGGGTGCAGGACGCGGAGGCAGGAAGCCCGAAAAGATTCTTCTCTTTGAGGACGATCTCTCCCTGGGGAACATGTTACGCGAATACCTCGTCGGCAAAGGATATAAAGTGAAACTGTGTTCCGACAAAAGAGATGTGAAAGGTTTCATCCGCGTCATCTCATCATTCGATATCGTGTTCACCGACATGCAGATGGGTGAGATCACGGGCCTCGACATTCTGCAGGAGATACGCCTGAAGGATGACGAGATAGCCGTCTGGCTGATCACCGCACACGATGAATATACATCTGAGCTTGCCCGGAAAGAGGGATTCAGCGGGTTGATTCCCAAGCCCGTGAATATGGGACAGCTCCTACAAATTCTGACCGGCGAGAAAGTACCGAAAAAGGAGGAGGTCATACGAAACGGACAGTTTCCGCAGTTGGCAGCACTCTTCGACAACGACCAAGAAACCATAAAAGAAATTTTAGCCGGTTTTGTACAATCTTCGGGAAATGATTTGAAAACTTTGAAGGAGCTGATTCAGCAGAGCCGATTTGAAGAAGCACAGCAGTTGTGTCACCGGATGCATCCCTTTTACAGTCAGCTCGATGCCGGCCATCTGTGTGAGTCACTGCGAAAGATGGACAGCCTCCAGGGAGAAAATGAGGATGCCTGGCCCGAGTGGAAAGAGGAACTCCTGAAGACACACAGTCAATTGGAATTGTTTGTCGAAGAGATCCGAAAAAACAACTTATAATTTGATACCGTAGAGGTGGATTTTGTTGTAGAGTGTCTTGCGGTCTATTTGCAGCAAAAGAGCTGCTTTGGTCTTGTTGCCCCTCACCCGATCAAGCGCCTCGATTATTTTCTCCTTTTCAAGATCAGGCATACGCGAGAGGGAGATATCTTTCTGTTCCGGCACCGGCATTAGTTTATCAGATAGGAGCGGTAGGCTCTCCAGGGTGATGGTATCTCCCACTGTAAAGAGAACCGCGCGGCGAATCACGTTGCGCAGTTCCCGCAAGTTGCCGGGCCAACCATAGCTTTCGAGCTTCGCACATGCTTCAAAAGAGATGGAGGTAACCTGCCTGTCAAGTTCCCGACACGCTTCCTCCCGGAAATAATCGGCATAGCGTAGCACATCGGTCACACAAGCGCGGAGGGGGGGCACCTGAATCATGAACTCATTGAGGCGGTGGTAGAGGTCTTCCCTGAATCGTCCCTCGGCGATGGCTTTCTCCAGGTCTTCATTGGTGGCGGTGACGATGCGTACATCCACATCGATGTCGGTGAAAGTACCGACAGGCCTTATTTTTTTCTCCTGCAAAGAACGCAGCATCTGCATCTGCACCCCGTAAGGGAGGTTACCCACTTCATCCAGGAAGAGTGTTCCCCCGTTTGCCGCGGCGAAAAAGCCGGTTTTATTTTCAATGGCAGAAGTAAAAGAGCCTTTCTTGTGTCCAAACAGTTCACTCGGCGCCAGCTCCATGGAGAGGCTGCCACAATCGACCGCAATGAAAGGACCCGCTGCGCGGTTGCTTCTTTCGTGAATCATCCGGGCCACATTTTCTTTTCCGGTGCCACTTTCTCCCACAATCATGACAGCCATCTGCGTGGGTGCTACCAGATCGATGTGCGTATACATCTGCACGGAAAGGGGACTGCGGCCAAATACCATACTTCCGGCCCGGGTCTGCGGTTTTTCTGCTGCTGCAGGTCTCTTCCCGGGAGATTGAACCGTGCCGGCCGCCGCAAAAACATCTTTTATTTTCTGGGTGAGTAGAGAGGGGTTGATGGGTTTTTCCAGATAATCGAATGCTCCCAGTTTAATGGCAGCGACCGCAGTCTGCACATCACCATAACCGGTCATGATAATCACAGGCGTTTCAACTTCCTCCTCCTTCAACCTGTTTAGCAACATGATACCATCGCCATCGGGGAGACGCAAATCAGATAAAATAACCCTGAATTCCGATTTGGATAGAACTTGAAAAGACGCCTCCACGCTGGAGCACAGCGTGGCGTTATATCCGTTCCTGTCGAACCACTTTGTCAACATGGCTCCAAAAGAGCGGTCATCTTCAATGATAAGTATTCTTTCTTTCACCGATCTCCATATTGTGATGGCGTAAAGATAGTTTTTTTTTTCATTCGTGCACGCTGCTGCTGTTTACATTGACGAAAGGTAACGTTAAATCAGATAGATTAAGATTTTTTTCGAACCATCATCCTACCGAAGCGGTCAAAATGGAAAGAATATTGTATATTTGAACTGATAAATTCCTTTTCATGAACCCACTGCCTACGACTGAAAAAAATGCACGGCTGCTGAAACTGCAGCAAGTACTCATCACCATGCAGGCCGAAGCCTGCCTCATCACCTCATCGGTGAATCAATACTGGCTCACCGGATTTATTTTCGACGGTTATATACTGGTATATGCTGCGGGTGATCCACTCCTTTTTGTGAGACGCCCCGTGGGGTTATCAGGAGAAAACATCATCGCAATCCGCAAGCCGGAACAGATACCCGGCCTGCTCCGTGAAGCCGGCTTACAGGTTCCCAAACAGGTTCTACTTGAAAGTGACACCATCACGCTCAGTGCAGCACTCCGTCTACAGGCGGCGCTGGAGATGCCGGAAGTCGGGAACATCTCTTCGGCCATCCGGATAATAAGATCGGTCAAGTCGGCGTATGAACTGAACCAGATCCGCGAGAGCGCAGCCATCCATGCGAAAGTATATGAATTGATCCCTTCCCTCTATCGCAAAGGAATGACCGACCTGGCGCTGCAGATAGAAATTGAACGCCAGATGCGCCTGCATGGATCGGTGGGTATCTTCCACTCTTTCGGAGAGAACATGGATATTTTTATGGGAAGCATGCTGGCGGGCGACAATGCGCAGGCTGCGTCACCCTATGATTATGCGTTGGGGGGTGGAGGCATCACGCCGCTGCTTCCCCTGGGAGCCAATGGCACACCGCTCACACCCGGAACCACCCTGATGGTGGATATGGCGGGCAATTACCGCCCCAATATGGACGACATGACCCGCACTTTCGTGATTGAACATGCCCCTGACATTGCCTACAAAGCGCATCAGGTATCTCTCAACATTGTGCACACCATTGAAGCCTCCACAAAAGCAGGCGTTCCCTGTGCGGAACTCTGGCATCAGGCCGAGAAAATCGTCAAAGAGCATAAACTGGAAGCATATTTCATGGGAACCGCACAACAGGCCAAATTTGTGGGGCATGGCGTGGGGCTGGAGATCAACGAGCCTCCCGTACTCACCCCGCGTTCAAAGGAAGTACTGGAGCCCGGCATGGCCATTGCACTGGAGCCCAAATTCGTATTGCCCGGCATTGGTGCTGTGGGCATAGAAAACACCTACATTGTGCACAGCGACCGGCTTGAGAAGGTCACACTTTATGAAGAGGCGTTGGGCGTCTTGAAATGAGTAAACCTCAACAAGAGATCCGGGTCTACCCACGCCAGACAGGCGGTGGTAAACCCGGATTTAATTTTTGTACGATCAAGCGTAAACGCTACTTATTCAAGGTTTTGATAAAAAATCCTCCCACCACCGAGCGAGCCTGGAAGCCTACCTGATTGGCGTTGGTGGTTTCATACCAGTCCGATAGCGGTACCCTGTCGGTTGTCTCTGTCACATAATCGTAAAGCGGATCAACCAACCGGTGAAAGGTATCGTCATCGTCGGCCATCGTAGCCGTCCATATAATCCAGTCCGCCTTGGTATAGGTCATCCTGTTATCGAGCGGAAGGCCGTATTGGTTTTGTTTGGTGAGGTAATAGGCAATTTCTTTTTCCATGATCTCATCCGGGAAAATATCCAGCCCCAGCAGTTCATTCCACACCATGTTATATTTTTGGCTCCAGGTACCGGGCTTGTCAAACGTGAGGCGATAATGATCCCCGTCGTCGGCCATCTTCATCCACTCCTGTGCCATTGCTTTGGCAGCAGTGGTATATTTCTCTGCCACGTCGGCTTTGCCGAGCATCTCTGCCAGTCGCCCATATCCGGCAATACCCATGATCGCCTTCACCGAGAGATTCACATTGTGCGCGAAGTGTCCGGCAAAGTCATCGGTACAGAGCTGGTTGTCGGGATCCAGTCCGTTCTCGAGTAAATAGTCTGCCCAGGTGGACAACACCTGCCAGTGTTGTGCAGCATAAGCTGCATTTCCTTCCATGTGCGCAATGGCAGTCGCAAGAATCAGCATGTTGCCGGTCTCCTCAATCGGCATATCTCCGCCATAGGTCTGCCCGTTGGCCAGGGGATAGGTACCCACATCGTGAGCCGCAAAAGGTTTGGGCCACTTGCCACTGGCCGAGAAATACAAGATGGGATTCATCATTCCCTTGAGCAGTTCCGGATTGTATTTCAGATAAAGCGGTGAGGAGGGAAAGGTGATATCGACGGTACCGATGGAGCCGTTGCTAAAGTTTTCTTTCGAGAAGAACAGCATTTCGCCCTCAGGGCCTTTCACCAGTTTATGAGCCGCCACGGATTGCCGGTAAGCCAGCTGGGAGATACGGGCATACTTCTCACCTCCTGCCTGAAGCAGGTCGTTGTATACTTTCTGGTCCCACCGGTCACATTGCTCCATGACCGAGGCATGACTGGCCGAGGCATCGGCGAGGACCTCTTCGAATGTTGTTTCTCCGCCGTTTCTCCACCAGGCCTTCAGGTTCTCTCCAAAATACTGTATAGATTCAATGTCGTCATAGCCGAGCATGACAAAGCCTTTGACAGGTCGGGCAGCTATTTGTCCCAGTTTTTCTGTTGTAGCCAGTACCGGCATCGACTCGGTCATCAGGGCTGTAAAGCGTTCAGTACCTTGATGCAGGTTACCCTCCGACTTGAATGCTTCCTTCAGGGCGAAATAATCTCCAATAGCCACCGATTTGTTCTCCCCTTCACCTGCAGCCAGGTAAAAATATCCCCAGTCGATCCGGACATTGTCACCCTTGCGCTGCAGAACAGGCTGTGCCGTGGTACCGGTGCGGGCAAAAGTCACGTCCCCGCTCCTGCCGGTTGTCAGCTCCACCTCCTGGTTCAGTTCGTGCACGGCCCATTCGGGTGTTGCTTCAAAATAAATTTCCACTTCATGCTGTTTCCCGTCGTTGGAGATGACCTCATAGTTGATATAGTTGACGGGGCGGGACAGCAGGTTCAGGTCGTTCATCAAGAGCGGTGAAACAAATTCAACCATCAGGTCCACGGGGCCGCAGGTAAAATGATATTTTGTTTGGGTGGCAGTAATTTTCACTTCATGCTGCAGGGCTGTCTGTGCGAAAAAGTCCTTCCGGTCGCTTTCTTTCAATATGCCAAAATCCACATAGGCCAGTCCTCCCCGATCGAGGCACCAGGCCGCGATGACATTTTCCCCATCGGCATGCAACATACTTTTGTCGATCTCCACAACCAGATCGCTTTTTGCCCGGTTACCGGTATCGATAATACGGGTACCGTTCAGATAAAGCTGAAAATCATCGTCGTGTGAATAGCTCAGGTACAGCTTTTCCCCTTCAGCGATCTCGGGCATTGTAAAAGTGCGGCGTACCCATATCTCGTCGGTTTCCCACGGTGTGGATGTGTCTCCACTGCCGGGCGTACCGAAGGCTCCCTTGCCTTCAGTCCACGATGAATCGTCGAAACCGGGCTGCTCCCATCCTTCTGCTGGAGCAGTGTGTACATATTTCCCTTCCCAGGCATCGAACCTGGCTGTAGGGATCACCGGTTGCAGTGGAATATCCTCTTTACCCAGAAAGCGATAGGTTTCGCCATTCACACGCAGTACCCCGGTAAGCGATTGATTTCTGCCCGTCCAGTGTTTCACAGGAACATCGAAGAGCTGATCGCCCATGGACCAGGCACTGAAATAGGGATCCACCGTGACGAGCGGATAAGCGGGCGCCCTAAAAGGAGAGCCGGCTTCCTCTTCAAAACCGGATCCCGGCGATTGACAACCCTGAAGGAACAAGCCTCCTGCTAAAAAGGCACTACAAATAAGATTTAAATGTTTCATGTAATCAATTTTCTTATGGACGAAACAGGTTATCACCTACACCTGTTTATTTAATTGGTTGGTTTATCTTTTCGGGAGAAAGAATACGGCAGATCCGACTCTTTTGTTCCTCTCTCCTTGTTGGGTTGAGGACTCATCCGGAATGTCACCTCACCACCTTTCATCAGATCATCGTGGCGCAGGAAGTTTCGGTTGTATTTCTTACCGTTTAGCTTCATTTCTTGGATATATCGGTTGTCCGCTCCATTTTCTTGGGTGGTAATCTTTAACGATTTTCTGTTCTCCAAATCGATTTCTACAGAGCGGAAGAGAGGGGATCCCAGGATGTACTCGTTGCTCCCGGGGCACACGGGATAAAAGCCCAGCGCCGAGAAAACATACCAGGCCGATGTCTGACCGTTGTCTTCATCCCCGCAGTAACCGTCGGGCGTATCCGAATAGAGCTTGTCCATGATCTCACGCGTCCAGTATTGCGCCTTCCAGGGCTCACCGGCGTAGTTATAAAGGTAAACCATGTGCTGAATAGGCTGGTTTCCGTGCGCGTACTGGCCCATGTCCATCACCTGCATTTCCCGCATCTCGTGAATCATGGAACGGCTCTTCAGTCCCTCTGCACCGGGAATGAGAAATACGGAGTCGAGCATGCCGGTGAAAGACTTTTTACCCCCCATCAGGTCGATCAGTCCCTGTGGATCGTGAAAAACAGACCAGGAGTAGTGCCAGCTGTTGCCCTCCGTGAAATCGCGGCTCCAGGCCGCCGGATCAAATTCCGCAGAAAAGGAGCCGTCGTCGGCACGACCCGCCATCAGCTTGTGCTCCGGATTGAAGAGGTTTTTGTAGTTCATTGCCCGTTCGCCGTAAATGGATATTTCCGACTCCGGCTTGCCCAGGGCTTTTCCGAAGCTATAGATGGTCCAGTCGTTGTAGGCATATTCCAAAGTACGGGCCACATTTTGACTGATGCCCACGTTATTGGGGATATAACCATACTTGTTATATTCGGCGTAGCCGGTACGTCCCGATGCAGGCACCGTGGGATGCACGCTGTTCGCCCCATGTTTGAGCGCTTCCCAGAGTGTTTCGGTATCGTATCCCCTCAATCCCTTTATGTAAGCGTCAGCGACTACCGAAGCCGAATTGTTTCCCACCATGATATTCCGGTGGCCCGGGCTGGCCCACTCCGGAAGAAAGCCGCTCTCTTTGTAGGCATTGACCAATCCCTGCTGCATCTTCACGTTCTCGGAGGGATAGACGAAATTGAGAAAGGGAAAGAGGCTTCTGAATGTATCCCAGAAGCCGGTATCGGTGAACATGTAGCCGGGAAGCACTTTCCCGTTGTATGGACTGTAGTGATAGATATTGCCATCGGCATCGATCTCCGAAAGGTTCCGGGGGAAGAGTACCGTGCGATAAAGATTGGAATAAAAGGTACGGATGTTGTCGATGTTGTCATCTTCAACCTTGATTCTGCCAAGTACTTCATTCCAGCGTGCTTCGCCCTTCTTCATGACCCCCTCGAAAGAGTCGTCTCCCAGTTCGCGCAGATTCAGCAACGCCTGTGCCTCACTGATAAAGGAGGACGCCACGTGGGCATGCACCTGCTCGTTGTTGGTGGTGTGAAAACCGATCACCGCACCGGCATGGTTTCCGGTGTAAACTGATTCTTTTTCCAGGATGTCACCCTCTTTCACGGCACCAAACCAGGTAAAGGGTCTATCGAAACGGATCACAAAGTAGTTCCTGAAGTTTTCGGGCACACCGCCACTGTTGCGGGTTGTGTATCCCGTGATCATCTGCTCTTCGGGAATAATCCGGATGTGCGAACCTTTGTCGAATGCATCGACGATGACGAAGGAGCTGTCGCTTTCCGGAAAGGTAAACCGGAACATGGCAGCCCGCTCTGTCGGTGTAATTTCGGTTGTCACATCATAATCGGCCAGATATACCCTGTAATAGTGCGGCCTGGCCACCTCAGCCTTGTGGGAAAACCAGCTGGCTCTCTCCTCTTCGTCGAAGTGAGGCTTACCCGTGACAGGCATCAGCGAAAACTGGCCATAGTCGTTCATCCACGGGCTGGGCTGATGGGTCTGCTTGAATCCCCTAATCTTATCGGCATGGTAGGTGTACATCCATCCGTTTCCCATCTTACCGGTTTGGGGTGACCAGAAGTTCATTCCCCAGGGCAGTGCGATGGCCGGATAGGTGTTTCCGGTAGAAAGTTCATATTTGGAGTCTGTCCCGACCAGTGTACTGACATAATCTACCGGTGCGGTAGGTCGGGCATGCAACGTGAGGATGATTCCCATGAAATAAAAAAATCCCGTCAAATTAATTTTCTTCATTGTTGTTCATTTTATCTGTTATTTTTCTCCTTTTTTGGAACGCAATTTTCCTTGTTTTCTTATCTCTCGCGTTGAGATAACGATGAATTACTTCGGCGCACTTCCTTGTATAAAGCTCGAGGCTTTATGCCGGTCTTATTTTCACGCATGTCTTCTCTGTATATTCCTTGTGTTTCGCTTATATTTCGCTTATTCAAACATAAGCGAAATATAAGGAATATATAAGGGAATACCGAGGAAGGTCCAACGGTATTCCCACCCATATACCGTTCCATCCTTGTAAAAATGCTTGTTTTCCATTCAAAGGCAAATATACACATACATGGGTTATCCAAGGGGTTACATAGGGGTTACATTTCACAAATTAACAGTAATCAATGCACTTGTTACACCTTTCCTCAAATAGCTCTTAATCAATAAACAAAACGAACCATTTGTAATATGGCCCTGATTATGGTATCTTTGTGACAACAATTGATACGTGTGTTTCAAAGGAACCATGCATTCTTCCGTCCTTTCCAAACGCAATGCGTTCACATGGTGACATCGACAAAAACAAACATATTTGCTCTTCTGTTTCTTTGCGCCTTTCTCAGCCAGCCTCTTTCTGCGGAAGGGCTTCGTTTTCTTGGGAACGGATATCCCATTGAACAGAGAACATCCTATGATGTGTTCAGAGAACGTCCTGTCACCTTTGAGGATCACTTTAGCATCCGTTTCCGGCTATCGTTCTATATGACCACCGAAATCGGCAACATCCTCCGGATCAAATCGTCTGAAAATGGATCTGTTTTCAATCTTTTTTATGACGGACACGGGGAAAACCATCTTTTTCTGTTTAACGAGGAAGGCAAAAACAATTTGATTCACCTCTCACTGGAAAAGGATCAATATCCACCCCGTGAATGGCTTCAGACAGATATTTCTTTTGATCTGACAAACGACCTGATCACCCTGACCATAGGTGACAGCACCCACACTGCAACCCATGTAACTCTTCCGGAATCATTCTCGCCGACCCTTGTATTCGGCAAAAGTGATCACATCATTGATGTGGCTCCTTTTGCTATCCAAAACCTGCACGTGGGCAACACGCGAAACTACCAGTTCCCGCTGAGGGAGTATCAAGGCAGTCGGGTGCATGACAGCAAAGGGACAGTTATGGGAAATGTGGTGAACCCCTACTGGCTAATAAATGATGCCTATCATTGGAAACTGGAAACCTCGACCCGTTCCGCACAGGTGTCGGGAACGAATTATCACGAGGGACGAAATGAATTGTATCATTTCAACAGAGATTCGATCATTATTTATAACCTGAGAACCGCGCTTCAGGAGACGGTGGTTTTCAAAGAACCCTGTCCGGTCGACCTCAGACTGGGGACCAATTTTATTGACCCTTTGCACGACAGGCTCTATTGCTATGAGGTATATTCCGACAGTACCTACCAGGGACCCACAGTCGCAAGTCTTGATCTTCACAGCTACGAATGGCGCATTGAGAGCTACGACCGGCTACCAACTCAACTTCATCATCATGGCTCTTATTTCGATCCGGAAAAACAGCAATATCTGATATTCGGCGGGTTTGGCAACATGCGCTACAGCAATATTTTTTATCGTTACGATATCGGGACGCATCAATGGGATGCATGCTCTACCCAAAATGAAGGTGGCATCACGCCCCGGTATTTCACCTCTGTGGGGCATCCCGAAAAGGGCGACAAGCTTTATCTCTTCGGCGGGATGGGAAACAGTTCCGGTGATCAATTACTGGGAAGAACTTATTATTACGACCTTTATCAATTGGATCTGCCGACATCACAGATATCCAAGGTATGGGAGATCCCGTGGAACAAGGAAAACAGGGTACCCGTGCGGGGTATGGTGATCAACGACGATGCTTCATTTTATACCTTATGCTATCCGGAGCATTTCACCCAGTCGTACCTCAGGTTGTACCGGTATGGGTTGAAAGAGGGCGATTTTACCATATTGGGTGATTCCATTCCCATATTTTCCGATAAGATAAACACCCATGCAAACCTATATTATGACGACGATCTCCACGCTCTTTATGCGGTAGTGCATGCGTTTTCCGACGATATCGCTTCGGAGGCGCATCTGTATTCACTCACCTTCCCGCCAATCACCGGCCAGGAGCTGGTGAATTACACAACGAAAGAAGGTTCTGATAAGACGCTCCTCGTTTTCATCCTCGCGGGAATCATACTGCTGTTTGT
>Ga0265294_10002379_pt1 | contig 24702 bp, 21 predicted proteins | sample MunlanPumphouse3_FD_192504 | JGI IMG/M metagenome (GOLD analysis project Ga0265294, IMG submission 192504) | Groundwater microbial communities from a municipal landfill in Southern Ontario, Canada - Pumphouse #3 | ecosystem: Environmental > Aquatic > Deep subsurface > Groundwater | place... | reverse complement strand
CGGTGTTCGCGACCACGGCGATCTCGCTGTCGTAGAGGATCTGGCGAACGCCCCGGATGAGCGCAGGCGTCCCGGTTCCGCCGGAGAGGAAGGTGATCATGGCTGAATGTCATGTATGTGGGGTGTCGGGGGGGTTAACAGTTTCAGTTGTTGTGGTGGGGTGGGTTGTTGGTGCTCTTGCTCTTGGACTTCCTGGCTCTCTGAGAGAATCGAGCTCTCCCGCCTCATCCTGGCGCTCACCCTCCCGGTGATCTCGGCAGCCATCAGGTGGTGCTACCTCACTTACTCGATATGGATCCCCGCGGTCTGCATTGTGGTGCTGGCCGGGGAGCGCCCATCTACGGGGTCTGGCTGAAGCGGAAACTGGGGACGCAGTTAAAGTCGCGAAACAAAAGGAAATTGCAAACGTTAAGCATGATATCTGGGGTGACCGCCAGGGTCATAGTCATGGGGCTTCGGTTCATATGGCAATTTATATCGGTTTCGAGGAAGGAAAAAGGAGGTTGTCCCTCTACACCAGGGACATCGAACTATTTCTGTTCCGATTTCTGCTGCTTAAGCCACTCGTCATATTGTTGCACATGTTCCATCATGGTGTAGGCGAGTGCTCTAAACGCCTCAGGAGACAATCTTGCATCAAGTATTACCCGTTTTTGAATTCTATCCGTGTAAATATCGCCATTTGGACGAACTTTGAATTCAGGCTGATCATATGTCAGTGCTAATTGGCCGAAATTTGGATTCAAAGTTACAATAGCACCATCTATGTGAGTCGTCTTGAATTCAGGATCCATTACTATTTCAAGTTTCAACGCTTGCTTCTGGTTTTCTGCAGTCATTTTTAACTCACCCCTTAATCTCTGCTTGTTTTGCGCTGGTGATTGTTAGTTTCGTATCAAAGACGTCCCTTTGGGCAGGTGTCTGGTCAAATTTCCAATTCTGTGGATCGGTTTCACTGCCTCTTTTCACAGTTACTGAAGACATAGCCCAGTAGTTCGCTCTCTCGCTCGCAGTGGACTTATAGTACTTAATCAGACTCTCAGGAGGAAGGACTACGTCACACAAGGCATTTAACATCTTTTTCCCATAGTTTGTTGATTTGTAATACACTTTCCTCCGATCGCCAATCTCTTCCAGGCTCCTCACCTTTTTCGCGATTAGACCTCCATCAACCAAGGACTTCAGTATACGATCCATCTCACGTGGATTCGCTACGAAGGTATCCTTGAGTTCATTGAAATACATCTCCTTCTCGAGGGTAAGCGCTATGTATACAGCCCATTTAGCATCCGTCGAGAGTTCCATCACGGATTCACGAATTTCAACAGGTACCCGGTTTAAGTAAGCCTCCATGACTATCTGATCCATCCTGATGCCCCCATCTATATCAGTTCTATAATTGTAACTTATATCAATGTTTCCCAGGATCTCAGTTACATCATAGCAACTAGCATTGTTATTTGTCCCGCAGACGAAAAACTTGTCAAATGAGCCATAGAGTGCAGATACCTAACGAAATCGCAAATAGGGTTCAACTACACAGATATTTCAAGGGAAATATTAACATTGCAATCTATGGTTCATTCCAGCAGTCGCGAAAGGGAGATCTTCTCGCGCTGAGAGATTACTTACGGGCAAATGGCTACCTGAACACCAGAATCTCTGAAGACTACTGTGATAAATTGGATCCCGGAACCGAAGACGGGTCCATAAAGGATATCAAACTTAGCGACCTGTTGATGGATGAAAGTTCTATTCACATTTTCGTTTTTGTTAAAGAAAACCCAAACGAACACTATCTAATTCAGTCGGTTTCGATGGAATTCCAGCGTTTAAGCACTTTAATTCAACATGGTATAAAGGAAGATCAGCCTGTTGCCATTTACATTGAAGAAGGATTGGAAAAAATTGCAGGGGGTGTTTTCAAGGGACGGATTGCGCAGAATGAGCATGGTTGGGATATAGAGTTCTTTAAGACTATTGAACAAATCTACAAACCCGCAAGGCGTTTCTGCGAACGTAGCCTCGCTGATCTCTATGGATTCTAACATCCGAACATGCTCACCCTACCTCAGGGATGTGTTCTGCCAGAACTATGTGCGGGACTAACTCCTCGAACCACTCCGATCTGAAAAGCCCCGATCTCCTGCTTTTGAGAATCGGTATTACCTTACTGGGTACCCGCTCTTCAACTTCTGCAGTGAACCTCTCTGGGCTCTTTGCGATGATGATTAGTCTGTTTAGTGCATCGGCATCGTTAAAGCATCCATAAGAACTTGCGATCTCTTCCCGAAATGCCTGCGTAGTTTCCTCTATCCAGAAAATGATTTACTCGATATTTCCCCGCCGAAATGTCCCTCCCCGCCGCCTGAGCGCTCCACCCCCGCACCCACACCCCGCTCCTCCCAAAAGAAAACCGCCCCGCACGCCGCGCGCCTTCAAATACCTTTATCTTCCATCTCCCAAGAATCTTAACAGAACCGATGAAGATCATCAAAGATCCGGTGCACGGCTACGTCGAGGCGGAACCGCTCGCGCTCCGGCTGCTCGACTCAGAGGTCGTCCAGCGGCTCCGGCACGTCACCCAGCTCGGGTTTGCAAACCTCGTCTACCCCGGGGCAAACCATACCCGGTTCGAGCACTCGCTCGGGACGATGCACCTCGCGGGCCTGATGTCGGGCGAGCTCGGGCTCGACGCCGGCGAGACCGAACTCGTCACCACGGCCGCCCTCCTCCACGACATCGGCCACGGCCCCTTCTCCCACGTCACCGAGCCGGTGATGGAGGAGTTCACGGGAAGAAGCCACCACCAGATCGATCATCTCGTCCGCGAGGGGACGATCGCCGGAATCCTCGAAGAGGCGGGGCTCGACCCCGCCGAGGTCTGCGCCGTCGTCGCGGGGAAGCACCGCCTCGCAAGCATCATCCACGGCAGTCTGGATGTCGACCGGATGGACTACCTGATGCGGGATGCCCACTACACCGGCGTCCCCTACGGGACGGTCGACGCACACCGGCTGATCCGGTCGACGATCATGACCCCCTCAGGGATCGCCCTGCACGAAGGCGGGATCAACGCCGCCGAGTCGCTCCTCATCGCCCGGACGCTGATGCGCCCGGCGGTCTACTTCCATCACGTGAGCCGGATCGCGACGAGCATGTTCGTCCACGCTCTCCGGGAAGAGGTGCAGAACGTCCCGGGCACTGACGCCCGCGAACTGATGCGGATGGACGACGCCGCCTGCATGGAGCGACTGAAGCACTCCCCCTCCCCGATCGTCCGCGACCTCGCCCGCAGGGTCTACGCCCGGGACCTCTACAAGCGGGCGCTGTATATCGGCGAAGACCGGGTGAACGCCGCAGCCCTCCGGCAGGAACCCGGCCCCGCCCGGGAACGGGAGATTGCCCGCGAGATCGCCGGGACCGCCGGCGTCACGGAAGACGCAGTCCTCGTCGACATCCCCCGGCTCCCCCGGGCGCTCTCGATGGAGGTCCGGGTCAGGAACAGCCACGCGATGGTGGATATCGAGGAAGTCTCCCCCCTCATCAACACCTTAAACGACACCCGGCGGCAGCAGTGGCGTCTCGGCGTCTATACCGTAGAGGAGCAGCGGGACACCGTGGAGCAGGCGGCAACAGAGGTGCTCCGGGTGAAGCGGGCGACAAAACAGGATAAACTCGTAGTGACATAACATATGAGGAGCGCATGAAGAAGGAATTCGTCGTCGGGATCACCGGGGCAAGCGGGGTTGTTTACGCCCGCCGCCTCCTCGAAGTGCTCTGCGATAACGCAACGGTGCACATCGTCATCTCCGATACCGCCCGGCAGATAGCCGGGATCGAAGGCGTGAACCTCGAGGGGTTCGACGCCATATACGCCGAGAACAGCAACCTCGCGGCCGATATTGCGAGCGGATCGTTTCGCTACGACGGGATGGCGATCGTGCCCTGCAGCATGAAGACGCTTGCAGCGGTCAGCAACGGGTTCGCCGACAACCTGATCGTCCGGGCGGCGGACGTCTGCCTCAAGGAGAGGCGGCCCCTCCTTCTCCTTCTCCGGGAGATGCCGCTCTCCCGGATTCACCTGAAGAATATGCTTGCCGCCGACGAGGCCGGCGCGACCGTGATGGTCGCAAGCCCTCCCTTCTACCAGCACCCGGAGACCATCGACGACCTCGTCGATATGGTGGTGGCCCGGATGCTCGACCACATGGGAGTCAAACATGACCTCGGGACCCGATGGAGCGGATACGATGCGTAACTTTATCGAACTGATGCGGGAGCAGGGCCGGGTCGAGGAGATCGAGAGCCCCTGCTCGACCGTCTACGAGGCTCCCCGTATGGCGAGCCGGACAGACAAAATCCTCTTCTTCCGTGACCTTGACGGGCGCAGGGGGGTGATGAACCTTCTCTCCGGCCGCGGAGCGCTTGCAGCGGCGCTCGGCGTGGAAGAGCGTGATCTCGTTGGACACCTCGCGGGCATGACCTACGGCGGCCGCGTGGTAGATGCCGGGCGGTGCGAGGGCGGCATCCCTGCCGACCTCTCCCGCCTCCCGATCATGAAGCACTTTCCCGGCGATGCCGGGCGCTACTTCACGTCCGGGATCGTCTTTTCGCGCTATGACGGCGTTGAGAATGCTTCCATCCACCGGATGATGGTCCTCGACGGCCACCGGGTCGTCGCCCGCCTGGTGGAAGGGAGACACACCCATACCCTGCTCAAAGCGGCGCTCGCCCGGGGGGAGAAACTCCCGGTCGCGGTCACCGTCGGCACCCATCCCCTCGTGACCTTCGCCGCCTGCACCCGCGTCCCGGAAGGAAAGGAACTCGCCTACGCCGCGGAGCTGATGGGCGGGGAACTCGCCGTCCGGGAGTGCGAAAACGGCGTCCGGGTTCCCGACGCCGAGATCGTCCTCGAGGGCTACATCAGTGCCGAAAAGGCGGCAGAAGGCCCGTTCGTCGATATCACCGGGACCTACGACCCTGTGCGGCAGCAGCACGTGATCGAGTTCACGAAGATGTACTGCAAGGAGGACCCCATCTACCACGGTATCCTCCCGGCCGGCGACGAGCACAAACTCCTGATGGGAGCGCCCTACGAACCGAAGATCTACCGCGCCGTCGGGGAGGTGACGACGGTCAAAGACGTCCTCCTCACGAAGGGCGGGGCCGGCTACCTCCATGCGGTGGTGCAGATCAGGAAGAACACGCAGGGAGACGCGAAGAATGCCATCATGGCGGCGTTTGCCGCCCATACGTCCGTAAAACATGTCGTGGTGGTGGACGAGGATATCAACATCCACGACCCCTACGACGTCGAATACGCGATCGCGACAAGGGTACGGGGCGATACCGATATCATGGTCGTCACCGGCGTACGGGGCTCGTCGCTCGACCCGACGCGCCTTGGAGACGGGACGAACGTGAAGGTCGGGGTCGATGCCACGATGGTTATGGGAAGAGAGGACGAATTCAAAAGAGCGGAGTGGGTGTAATGTATCTCGACGATGATGACGAGAAGGTGCTCGCCGGCGAGTTCGGCGAGACACGCCAGAAGATGATGGAGATCCTGGTTGCGCTCGGGAGGGTCTACGAGGCCGAGAAACTCGTCCCGATCACGAGCGCCCAGGTGAGCGGTGCGTCCTACAAGACCATCGGAAAATGGGGGCTCTCCTGGCTGCAGAGCCTCAACGCCCGGGCGGCGGTTCCGGCGGTCTTGAACCCCATCGGGATGCCGCGGGAGGGGTGGCAGGAGTTCGGGATCGACGAGGAGTTCGCCCGCCGTCAGAATGAGGTCGTCGAGGCCTACCGGAGACTCGGAATCCGGGTAGAGTGTACCTGCACGCCTTACTACCTCCGCATCACGGAGTACGGGGAGCACCTTGCCTGGTCGGAGTCCTCGGCGGTCGCCTACGCAAACTCAGTTCTCGGCGCCCGGACGAACCGCGAAGGCGGACCGAGTGCCCTTGCGGCGGCGATCATCGGAAAGACTCCGTACTACGGCCTCCACATCGTCGAGAACCGGCGGCCGCAGGTCGTCGTCGAGGTCGAGTGCGGTACGGGCCCGCATGCCGGCCACTGGGGCGCCATCGGTCACGTCGCAGGGAAGAAGGTGGGGAACAGGATCCCGCTGTTCCAGGGTATCCGGCCGAACCGCGACCACCTCAAAGCCCTCGGCGCCGCGATGGCCGCGACCGGCGCGGTCGCCCTCTTCCACGTGGATAAGATTACCCCCGAGGCCCGGGTCTTCGCGTTTGATACCGGCGACCTCGACCGGGTGACGGTCACGGAGGACGAGGTCGAAGCCCTCTTTGCAGAGACCGAGGTCGAGGCGGTCGCGGTCGGGTGTCCGCACTGTTCCCCCGACGAACTCCAGGAACTCGCGGAACTTCTGCGGGGGAAGAAGACGACGAAACCCTTCTACATCTTCGCCGCAAAGGGGGTCGCGAGGCACAACCCCGACCTCGTGAGCGTCATCGAGCGGAGCGGCGCCCGGGTGATCCCGGATACCTGCATGGTCGTCTCGCCCCGGATGGACGAGTTCGCTTCGATCATGGTGGACTCGGGCAAGGCCCTCGCCTACGTCCCGGGAATGTGTGGGGCGCTTGCCCGGATCGGGACGAGGAAGGAGTGTGTCGAGGTCGCGACGTCGTGAGGGCGTTCACGCCCCCACCCCTCTGACATCGAGCACCTGCATCAGCCCCTCGTCGAGCATGTAGCCCCGGAGCCGGTCGCGGTTGCCCCGCAGGCTCTCGATGCTGTTGATCCCGGCGGCACCCAGGAGTTCGGAGAGCTCGAGCGTCCACGCCCGGATCAGGTTCGCCACCTGGTTCGACGCCTCGTCGGGATTCAGGCGCGCCACGAGGTCGGGCCGCTGGGTGGCAATCCCCCAGGGACAGAGACCCCGGTAACAGTTCCCGCAGACCCGGCACCCCATCGCCACGAGCGCCGCTGTGCCGATGTAGACCGCGTCCGCACCGAGGGCGATCGCCTTCGCGAGATCGGCGCTTCCTCGGATACCCCCGCTCGCGATGACCGAGAGCTCGTTTCTGATCCCCTGGTCGCGGAGTTTTTTGTCCACGCTCGCGACCGCCGCCTCGATGGGGATGCCGACGTGGTCGCGAAAGACCATCGGCGCCGCGCCGGTGCCGCCCCGGAACCCGTCGATGACGACCGCATCAGCCGGCGAGCGGGCGATGCCGGCGGCGATGGCGGCGACGTTGTGGACGGCGGCGATCTTCACAAAGACCGGTTTTTTCCACTCCGTCGCCTCCTTGAGCCCCCGGACGAGCTGGGCGAGGTCCTCGATGCTGTAGATGTCATGGTGCGGCGCGGGACTGATCGCGTCGCTGCCTTCCGGGATCATTCTCGTTCTGGAGATGTCTGCACAGACCTTCTCCCCGGGGAGGTGGCCGCCGATCCCCGGTTTCGCCCCCTGGCCGATCTTGATCTCGATCGCGGCGCCGCGCTCCAGGTAGTCGATGTTCACGCCGAACCGCCCGGAGGCGACCTGGACGATCATCCGGTCCTGGTAGGGGTGGAGGGCGGCGTGCAGCCCCCCTTCCCCGGTGCCCATGAAGGTCCCGGTCTCTTTTGCCGCCCGGGCCATCGAGAGGTGGGCGTTGAGGCTGATCGCCCCGTAACTCATGTGCCCGATCATGATCGGGGTCTCGATGCGGAGGTTCGGGGTGAGGCGGGTCCTGAGTTCGACGTCGCCGCCCTCCCGCCGCCGGAGATCGAGGCTTGCAGGCTTCTTTCCGAGGTGGGTCGTAACCTCGATCGGCTCGCGGAGCGGGTCGAGGCTCGGGTTCGTGACCTGGCAGGCGTCCAGCACCAGGCGGTCGAAGATGGCCGGGTAGTCGAGGGCATTGCCCATCCCGGCGAGGATGATCTTTCCGGTCCGGGCCTGGTTGTAGATCGCCTCCCGGGCTTCCCGGGTCCAGAGAGGGTGGCTCCGGTAGTCGCAGGGGTGCTCCTCGAGGCTGATGGCGTCCCGGGGGCAGCAGGCGATGCAGCGATGACAGGCGGTGCAGTTCCGGGAGTTGACGAAGATCCGGTCGCCGTCCCGCGAAAAGACTCCGTAAGCGCAGTTCTCGATGCACCGCCCGCACTCCATGCACCGGACTGGGTCGACGCTGATCCGATAGCGCGGGGGGAGGCTCCCGATCATGCGATAACCCTCCCGATCACCGGCTCGCCCGCGGCCGGCATCCGGATCGACTCGACCCGGGGTTCCATCGCCCGGATCGCCGCCTCTTCGCTTGAGATGTAGAGCCGGTCATCGCACTCGCCGACGATCATCGGCCGGAGTTTGCCCCGGTCGGTGAACCCGATCATCATATCGCGGTTCGCGGCCACGATGGCAAACGGCCCGTTCATCATCGCGGACGCGTAAGCGAGGCGCAGAGCACTGTTCCACTCCCGCTCCGCCGCGGGCATCCGGCCGATCTCCTCCCAGAAGGGCGGCGCGAGTGCCCGGACGGCGAGGTCGATGTCAAGGCCGTGCCGCCGCACCATGAGGTCAATTAAATAAGCGATGACTTCGGTGTCCGTGAACATCGTGCAGGTGTACCCGAAACTCTCGATGTAGCGCCGGTTGGTCCCGTAGGAGGTAATCTCGCCGTTGTGGACGACGCTCCAGTCGAGGAGGTTGAACGGGTGTGCGCCGCCCCACCACCCCGGGGTGTTCGTCGGGTAGCGGTTGTGCGCGAGCCAGATGTAGCCCTCGTAGTCCTCGATCCGGTAGAAGTCTGCGACGTCCTCGGGCCACCCTCCGGCCTTGAAGACCCCGAGGTCTTTGCCGGAGGAGAAGATGAGCGCGCCGCGGCGGGCGGCGTTGACCTGCATCACGAGAGCGCTGACGATCTCGTCCTCAGGCGCCGCGAGAGACGGGTCGGGCTTGAAGAAGTAGCGCCAGGGGGTGTGGACCGCACGGAGGCCCGGTCGGTCGCAGGTGGGGATCGCCTCGTCGTGCTCGATCGTCCCCCACTGCGCGAGCGCCGAATCGAGGAGCGGTTTGTTCTCGTGGACGTCGTCGAAGAAGACATGGAGGGCGTAGCAGTCCCGGTAGTCGGGATAGATGCCGTAGGCTGCATACCCCGCCCCCTCGCCGCTGCCGCGTTCGTTCATCATGGAGAGGGCCTGTCGGATACCGGAACCGTCCATCGTCCGGCGAGATTTATCCATTACGCCAATTATGCCGCACATTGTCATCACGGTCGACCCGCCCCCCTCCGCCTCCAGGCAGTCGGGGAACGCTCTGATAGGTGTAATCCCGCTAAGTATAAATACTATTGGAAGGAAGTTTCCTTCCATATGACCCTCGACAACATCTCAGCAATGCTCGAGCGCATCGAACAGGACAACGTCAAATTCCTTCGCCTGCAGTTCACCGACCTCCTTGGCATGCCCAAGAACGTCGCCATCCCGGCAAAACAGGTCGGGAAGGCACTGACCGGCGGCATCGGGTTTGACGGGTCGTCGATCGAGGGGTTCGTCCGGATCGAGGAGTCCGATATGGTGCTCAAACCCGACCTCTCGACCTACACCCTCCTGCCCTGGCGGCCCCGGGAGAACCGGGTTGCCCGGTTCATCTGCGACGTCTGCAAACCGGACGGCACACCGTTCGAGGGCGACCCGCGTTACGTGCTCCGGCGGGCGATGGAGGATGCGGCGAAGGACGGCTACGTCTTCAACACCGGGCCGGAACTGGAGTTCTTCCTCTTCAAGATGCTCGAGGGACGGCCGACCACGCAGTTCCAGGACGTCGGCGGCTACTTCGACCTTGCACCGACCGACCTCGCGGAGGATCTCCGGCGCGAGGCCATTCTTGCGCTCATCGAGATGGGGTTCGAGATTGAGGCGTCGCACCATGAGGTCGCCGAGAGCCAGCATGAGATCGACTTCCAGTACAGCGATGCCCTCCATACCGCAGACAACGTCATCACGTTCAAATTCGCGGTCAAGACGATGGCGCTGATGCGCGGCCTGCACGCGTCCTTCATGGCAAAACCGATCCCCGGCATCAACGGGAGCGGGATGCACGTGAACTGTTCGCTCGCAAAGGACGGGGTGAACGCCTTCTACGACCCCGACGCCCCCCTCCAGCTCTCGAAGACCTGCATGCACTTCATCGGTGGGCTGCTCGAACACGCGCCGGCGATCACCCGGATTGCGAACCCGACGGTCAACTCCTACAAGAGGCTCGTCCCCGGCTACGAAGCGCCCTGCTACATCAGCTGGAGCGCGAGCAACCGGTCGGCCCTTGTCCGGGTCCCGGCGCCCCGGGGCAACAGCACCCGGGTCGAGTTCCGCAGCCCCGACCCGACCTGCAACCCCTACCTCGCCTTCACGGCGATGCTCGCCGCCGGGATGGACGGGGTCCGGAGCGAAATCGAGCCCCCGGCCGATGTTCACAAGAACATCTTCCACATGACGTCCACCGAGCGGGGCCAGAACGGGATCGAGACGCTTCCCGGCGACCTCCACCAGGCTCACTCCGCCCTGCTTGCTGACGACCTCATCTGCAACGCGCTCGGCCCCCACGTCGTCGAGGCGCTCACGAGCGTTGCCGAAGCCGAGTGGGATGCCTACCGGACGACGGTCCACCCCTGGGAACTCGACCGGTATCTGGCGGCATATTAACCTCTTTTTGGCAGGCAAGCCATAAGCGTCCTGCATGATGCTCTTCCGCAACGTTCATAACGCCGAGTGCCTTAAATGCGCCGTATCTGATAATCGGAGAGGCATATGACGCAGAGAAAGGACATCGATACCATGCGGCGGAAGAGGGATGTGGACGGGCTGGTTGCGGCGCTTTCAGACCCCGCCGAGAACGTGCGGCTGACTGCCGCCGAGGCGCTCGGCACCGTCGGCGACGAACGGGCGCTGGAGGCGCTCGTGCGGCTGAAGTTCTCGGACTCTGATACGGGCGTCCGGCGGGCCGCGTCCGGTGCACACGCCCGGGTGGTGGGAAGGCTCGCGGACCGGAAGGCGGCGGAGGGCCGGACGTAGGCGGTCGGGAACCCGCGCTTCGGGGCCCCCTCCGGTCCGCCTGGCAAGGCATATATACCGCCGGGACGTCTACGCGAAACGATCAGGAGATTGCTATGGCGACAATCGATGAGGTCGATACCATGCGTGACGCCCGGGACGTCGGCGGGCTGATCCAGGCCCTCCAGGACCCCGACGAGTATGTCAGGGCGCAGGCGGCCCTCTCCCTCGGGACGATCGCCGACCCGAAGGCGCGGGAGCCGCTTGATCGGATGCGAAGAGAGGACCCGAGCGCCTCGGTCAGGGAGGCGGCCGCGACCGCGTACAGGTGGGTGGTCGGCCGGCTCCAGGAGGTCGAGGCGACCCGGGAGTCCAGGATCCCGCCGACCCGGTAACGCCGGCTCATGGGATGACGAAGTTGAGCCGGAGGAATGCCGTCCCGATGGCCACTGTAACGAAGAGCACGAACGTCCGTACCGTCAGGAACTCCAGACACGAGACGGAGAGACCGTTCCCTGCAACGATCCCGAGGACGGCGCTGTTTGCAGAAGCCCCGATAGCCGTGCTGTTCCCGCCGGGCGCGAGCGCTCGCGCCCGGGTATCCATCGAGACGCCCGTATCCCGGCGGAGATTCAGTCGCAATCGCACCTCCGGTGCTCATGCTCCGGCCCTTCGGCCCGTCGCATCATTCCCCCGCCTCAGCAGGAGAATCTTGTAGGCTTCCCCGGCTATCAGCACCGGCAGCCCGAGGAGGGCGAGCAGCCCCCAGTCACCCGGGGTCAGCGGCGCGGTCCCGAGGAAGGTGTTGAAGATCGGGACGTAGACGACCAATGCCTGGAGGGCGAGGCTCCCGAGGATCGCGAGGAGCAGAGTGGGGTTCGAGAAGAACCCGACCCGGTAGAGAGGTTGCCGGAACGACCGGAAGTTCAGCACGTTGTAGAGCTCGAAGATGATGAGGCCGGTAAACGCCATCGTCCGCGCCCTGTCGAGGTTGGTCTCGTAGAGGCCGGAGAAGACGTAGATGGTCAGAAGACCGAGCCAAACCCCGAGGATGAGGATGACGAGGTAAGCGTTCCGCGTGAGAATGGCCTCCCCGGGGTCCCGCGGGCGTCTCCGCATGACGTCCCGCTCGGCAGGCTCGAGGCCGAGGGCGAGGGCGGTGAGGCCGTCGGTGACCAGGTTTATCCAGAGGATCTGGACGGGGATGAGGATGAGCGGCAGCCCGAGGAGGAGCCCGCCGACGATCGCGACGAGTTCTCCGACGTTCGAGGAGAGGAGGTAGCGGGTGAACCGGCTGATGTTGTCGTACTCCCGCCTCCCTTCCTCGACGCCGGCGACGATGCTTGCGAAGTTGTCGTCCACGAGCACCATGTCGCTCGACTCCTTCGCCACATCCGTCCCTTTGATCCCCATGGCTATACCGATGCTCGCCTTCTTCAGTGCCGGAGCGTCGTTGACGCCGTCGCCGGTCATGGCGATGACCGCCTGATTCCGGGAGAGGATATCGATCACCCGGAGTTTGTGCTCTGCCGTGACCCGGGAGAGGACCTTCGTCGTCCGGAGACGCAGTTCGAGTTCGTCGTCGCTCAAGGCCTCGAGTTCGGCCCCCGTCAGCGCCCCCTCGCTCGAGAGCCCGAGGCCCCGGGCGATGGCGTAGGCGGTCAGCGGGTTGTCCCCCGTGATCATGATCACGTCGATCCCGGCGCTTCTGCAGAGCCGGATCGCCTCCGCCGCCTCAGGGCGCGGCGGGTCGACGATCCCGGCGAACCCGAGAAAGATCAGGTCCTGCTCCACCGTATCCTCGGTCCACGCGAGGCCCTCCGGGAGCGGGCGGTACGCCGCCCCGAGCACCCGGAGTCCCTGCGACGCATACTCCTCGATCTCGGAGAGAAGCGTATCCCGGAGATCGTCCGTGAGCGGCACGACCGAACCCCCCCGGAGCAGCCGGGACGACAGGGAGAGGAGCACCTCCGGCGCCCCCTTCACGTGGGCAACGTCCCCTTCCGCCTCCCGGTAGACGATCGTCATCCGTTTCCGGGTGGAGTTGAACGAGAACTCCTTCGCTGCCTCCGGGGCATCGTCACGGGAGAGGCCGGCCTTTTCCGCCGCGACGACGAGCGCCCCCTCGGTCGGCGTGCCGAGGATTCGCCATCCCCCTTCCTCGAGAATGAGGGTCGCGTGGTTGCAGAGGAGGCCGGTGCGGAGGAACTGCCGGAGCCCCGGGTCGGCGAGCGGGTCGATGGGTTTTTCCTCAACGAGGAATTCGCCCATCGGAAGATACCCGGTCCCGGTCACCGCGACCTCCGTATCAGGCGTCCTCACCCGGACGACCGCCATCTCGTTCCGCGTGAGGGTCCCGGTCTTGTCCGTGCAGATCACCGAGACCGCGCCGAGCGTCTCCGACGCAGGGAGGTGGCGGATCAGACAGTTCCTCCGCATCATGTTCTTGATGCCGAGGGCGAGCGTCAGCGTCACGACCGCCGGGAGGCCCTCCGGGATCACCGCCACCGCGAGTGAGACGCCGATCAGGAACATCTCCAGGAACCCGCGCTGTTGCAGGAGACCGACGACAACGACGAGCACGGCTATGCCGATGGCGATCAGCCCGAGATCGCGGCCGAGGCGGTCCATCTGCCGGGCAAGCGGCGTCGTCTCGTCCGCGACCCGCTGGGAGAGGCCGGCGATCTTCCCGAACTCCGTCTGCATCCCGGTGGCGACCGCGATGCCCCGCCCCCGCCCGTTGACCACCGTCGTGCCCGCGAAAGCCATGTTGCTCCGCTCGGCGAGAGCCGTCCCGGTGGGGAGCGACCCCGGCGCCTTGTCCACCGGCGACGACTCGCCGGTCAGCGGCGCCTCGTCCACCTCAAGCGACGTCGCATCCGTGATGAAGAGATCGGCAGGCACCCGTTCTCCCATCTCAAGGATGACGATATCCCCCGGCACGAGCCCCGCAGCATCGATCTCCTGCCGTTCCCCGCCGCGGATGACCACGGCGTGCTGGACGAGCATCTTTTTGAGCGCCTCGATCGCCTCTCCGGCCTGCCACTCCTGGGAGAACCCGAGCAGGGCGTTCAAGACGACGATGATGAGAATGGCCGCGGCGTCGACGGGCTCGCCGACGAGGAACGAGATTCCCGCCGCAATGATCAGGATGACGATCAGGACGCTCTTGAACTGCCGGAGGAAGACCTGGAGCCGGGTCTCCCGGGCCTCCTCGCGGAGGACGTTCTTCCCGTAGCGCTGCAGCCGCTCCTCCGCTTCTCCCGGGCTTACGCCCAACAGGCCGGTGCCGAGTTCCCGGCGGACCTCCTCCGCGGAGAGGGTGTACCAGTCAGCCAGAGGCCTTCCTCCCATGGGTGGCGCCTCTGCCGGGTTCTCCAGTCGGCACGGGCATATGTTCCCGGTTCTGCGCAGGGCTATAAAAAGGTATAGAGATCGCTCCGACATCCGGGAGAAAGCCGCAGCAGCGGCCGGAGCGGCCGGAGGGATAGCCGGACGCCCACGGTTCCCGGTCCCGATACCATTATATCTTCCGGCCGAGCCGATCAGGGCCGGGTCGGGAGTCCGGCCCTGGAGGAATGACGATGAGCAAAATAGCAGTCCTGGTTGGGGATATGTTCGAGGATGTCGAGTACACAAAGCCCGCGGAAGCGTTCCGGGAGGGCGGCCACGACCTCATCCACGTCGGCCTCTCCGCAGGAGAGACCGTGCACGGGAAGAAGGATCAGACGCCGGTCACGATCGACCGGGCGGCATCGGACGTATCACCGGACGATTTCGACGCGCTCTTCATACCGGGCGGCTACTCGCCCGACAAACTTCGGGCCCACGATGCGCCCGTCGAGTTCGTGCGCCGCTTTGCCCGGAGCGGCAAACCGATCCTCGCCATATGCCATGCGCCCCAGCTCCTTATCACCGCGCAGGTGCTCCGGGGCCGCAAGATCACCGGCTGGAAGTCCGTCGCACAGGACATCAAGAACGCCGGTGCGGAGTACATCGACCGGGAGGTCGTGATCGACGACAATCTGGTCTCGAGCAGACAGCCGGATGACATCCCCGTGTTCATCGAGGCGTCGCTTGCGAAACTGAAGGAGACCGCCGGCAGGAAGGTAGAAACCGCGGGCGCAGAGCAGCGGTGAGGGGGGAGCGGGGCCGCACAAACTCTTTATGGATGCGGCCCGCACCCGATCATCAGGATGAATCCTGCAGGTCTGCCGGGGAACTCACGGGAATGGGGCAGGCTTGCGATAATTGCTCTCGTCACGGCGCTCTCCGTTCTGCTGGATCTCCTCGTTAACACGGTCACGTATACCCACTTCTTCTATCTGGTGCTCATCCTCGCCGCGTTCTGGTACCGCAGACGCGCAGTCGCCGTCGGGTTCCTGCTCGCCGCGGTCCACATTGCTGTAGAGTATCTCTTCTACGGCCCCCCGGGCCCGGGCATCCTCGTAAGCGCGGGGGTCTTCGTCGTCGCGGCATACCTCCTCGGCTACCTCTTCGAGCTTGCGGGCAGGCGTGCCGGCGATCTCCACTTCCGTATCGGGGGGCCCGGGGCACCCGCATGTGACCGGGATACGAAAAGGCTGATCGCCCGGCTCTCGAGCCGGGACCCGGAGACCCGCTACCAGGCGGCGGGGTGCCTGGGCGACGCCGGCGTTTCCGCCGCGGTCGAACCGCTCGCTGCCCTCCTCGCGGACCCGGAGGTCGGCGTCCGCTGGAAGGCGGCGGAGGCCCTCGGAAGACTGGGCCCTCCGGCCGTCGGGCCGCTCGCCGAGAGCCTCCGGAACGACGATGTCGATGTGCGGTGGATGGCCGCGGTCGCTCTCGGCGAGATCGGCGACCCCGCAGCGATCCCGGCACTGATGGGGGCGCTCAACGACGAGGAGACCTACGTCCGGAGCAGGGCGGCTCTCGCGCTCGGGGCTATCGGCGAGGCCGCGCGGGAAGGGCTCATTGCGAGCCTCTCCACCGGGAACGAGCGCGTCAGGTGGGGGGCGGCGCTGGCGCTCGGGGGCATCGGGGGAGAGAGTGCCGTTGCGGCCCTTATCGATGCGCTCCGCGACCCCGACGGGGACGTGCGGCAGCGTGCGGCGGGCGCGCTCGGGGACATCGGCGAGCCTGCCCTCCTCTCTCTCATCGAGGCGCTCCGGACGGACGACGATCTGCTCCGGCAGGGAGCGGTCGCCGCTCTCGGGTTTGTCGGGAAACCCGCCGTCAGGTCGCTCATTGAAGCGCTCCGCACCGATGATGACTGGCGCGTCCGCGCGGGTGCCGCGCGAACCCTCGGGGATATCGGGGAACGGCGGGCGGCCGACCCCCTGATCCGGACACTCGACGACGAGAGGGAGGAGGTCCGCGAGGCTGCCCGCGAGGCACTCGGCAGCATCAGGAAGACATAACACCCGCGAAGGTGTACCTGGACGCTATGACTGACAGAACCCGGATCGCGGAACTGATCGCCGATCTCCGGGACGGCCCTCTCGCGGCGCGCCGGGCGGCGACAGCAGAGCTCGGGGCAAGCGGAGAAGCGGCAGTCGGGCCGCTCATCGACGCAATGCAGACCGGGAACAACGACGTCCGGTGGTACGCCGCCCGTGCGCTGGTGCAGATCGGCGAGGATGCCATCGAACCCCTCCTCGCGGCGATGCGCACCGCAGACGACCGGGACTTCCGGCGATACGCCACGGCGGCCCTGACGGGGATCGGCGAGCCTGCCATCGAACCCCTCGTCGGCATCGTCGAGAGCGCTGATGCGGCCCTCCAGCCGTTTGCCGCGATGGCCCTCTGCCGGATCGGGGAGCCGGCGGTCGAACCGCTCCTCCGCCTGATGCAGAGCCCCGACCCGAAGACGCAAGAACGCGCTGCGCTCCTCCTCTGGAAGATGGGGGAGCCGGGAGCCGGCCCGCTCACCGAAGCACTGGAGGCAGACAGCCGATCCGCGAATAATAAATGATCCGGAAGCCTTCAGATCCATAGGGTCTGATGGCAGCTCGAATCACAAAGAGCCCCTTTCCGCTCCTGCCGATAGGGCGCTACCTGAAACCCCGGATGGTCCTGGTTGCAGGAACTTCGGGTATTGCGGTCCTTGCCGCGCTCCTTGTGGAGCCTCCCGGCACCAACCCCATCCTATGGTTTCTCCTTTTTGTTCCTGCCGCAATCGCCGGCTATCTCTACCACGAGAGGGGGATCGTCGCCGCCACCGTGCTCGGACTTGCCTCTCTCGGTGTCACGATGTTGCGCGCATACCCCGAACCGGGTGCGTTCCTTCCGCTCGTCGCCATGATCGCCCTTGCGTCGCTCGCTTCGACCGTCGGCTACTCGACCCGGGAACAGACCCGCCGCCAGGAGGCCATGGAACGTGCCCCCGGCGGGGCGTTCCTTCTCCGGCAGGAGGACGGGACGATAGTGGACGCGAACAGCGACTTCGCGGAACTCCTGGACTACACGGTGCAGGAGCTGCAGAACCTGCCGGTATCGAGGATCTGGCCGTTCGCAAAAGATCGCGAACGGTTCTTCACCCGGGCAAAACCCAATGCGGGCAACGTGGTCCTCGAGACACGGTTCGTTTGCCGGGAAGGTAAAACACGCTGGCTGGTTCTCTGGGGCCGCTGTTTCGACAATGCCGTCATCGCCTGCCGGGTCTCGGACATCACCCGGTACAAAGAAGCACAAGCCGCCCTGAGCGCCGAACATAGCCGCCTTCTCTCAGTCCTGGACACGCTCCCCGCCTACATCACCCTGCAGGCGGAGGACCACACCTTCCGGTTCGCCAACAAGGCATTCCGGGAGACCTTCGGCACTCCGGGGGATAGACCCTGCTACGAGGTGCAGCGCGGCACCCGCAGGCCCTGCAACCCCTGCCACAGCACGCTGGTCTTTACCCTCAGGAACCCGCAACGGTGGGAGTGGGATCACATGAACGGGAAGACCTACGAAGTCCACGCCTACCCGTTCACCGACACGGACGGGTCGCCCCTGATGCTGCAGCTCGGGATCGATATCACCCAGCGGGTGCAGGCGGAAGAGGCACTCAAAGGGTTTGCCGGGAACCTTCAGGCAAAGAACCGGGAACTGGAGGTGCTGCGAAGCCAGCTCAGTCTCGTCAACCAGGAACTCGACGCGATGGTCAGGGAGCGAACCGCCGACGTCGAGAAACTCCTTGCCCAGAAGGACGAGTTCATATCGCAGCTCGGGCACGACCTCAAGACGCCCTTGACACCGCTGGTCGCGCTCATGCCGAGGATCATCGAGCGCGAGCAGGATCCGGATCTCCGGCGCCTCCTCGAGATCGCCGGCCACAACGTGACCTACATGAAAGATCTGGTCCAGAAAACCCTCCAGCTCGCCCGGATGAACTCGCTCTACATCGAACTCGATCTCGAACCGCTGAACCTGCGTGCCGAACTGGACAACATTCTCCTGAATTATGCGCCGCTTTTCAAGGCAAAGGAGATCACCCTCAACAACAACGTTCCGGCAGGGCTCACCATCAGGGCCGACAGGGTGCTCCTGGGCGAGGTATTCGACAACCTGATCGCCAACGCCATTAAGTACATGCCGAATGGAACCGGAACAATCAGCATCGACGCTAAGCGGGAGCAGGATGTTGTCATCGTTGCGGTCAGCGATACCGGGATCGGCATGGCGTCCGAACAGCTCGATCGGGTATTCGTCGAGTTTTATAAGGCCGACTCCTCCCGGCACGACCTCGACTCCCCGGGCCTCGGCCTTGCCATCTGCAGGCGGATTATCGAGCGGCACGGGGGGCGCATATGGGCCGAGAGTGCCGGGGAAGGAATGGGTTCGACCGTCTTATTCACCCTGGAAGCGGCCGAAGGACCGCGGAGAAAATCCGCAGGCTTATATACAGGTTCGAGGTAGAGAGAACTACCTGAGATCCGGGTGGGGTCCGGGGAGGGGAGCAGATGGCGGAAGTGCCGTGCCGGCGGATTATGGTCGTCGACGACGACGTGTTCATCCTCGAGGTGATGAAGGAACTCTTCGAGCCGGAGGGGATCGGGGTCGTCACCGCAGAGAGCGGTGATGCATGCATCAGGGAACTGGAGAAGGGGTTCCGGGGCGTTATCCTGATGGATATCATGATGCCCCAGAAGGATGGATGGGAGACGATCGAAGAGATGATCGATCGAGGCCTGATGGAAGGGAATATCGTTGCGATGCTTACTGCAAAAGACGTTCCGGACGGGGAACTGGACTACCTTAAGGAACATGTCATCGATTACATCACAAAACCTTTCGAAGCGAATGAGATCATAGCCATCGTGAAGGGCTACCTCGATTACCTCGCATAAGAAATGGGAGCGCGCATGGAGAACTCTGCATCCCTTTCCTGTGACGGCCGGACGATCGTGATCATCGGTTCCTCCACCGGCGGCCCGCGAACGCTGGAGACGATCTTTTTACGGTTCCCGCTCGTCGATGCCGCTATCGTCATTGTCCAGCACATGCCGCACCATATTAACAGCGCACTCTGCAGGCATCTCGCAAAAACGTCCCGGATGGAGGCCAGGGTCGCGGAGGACGGTGATCCCGTGGAGCACGGCACGATCTACGTGGCCCCAAGTGATATCCACCTGAAACTCGTTGGGAACCGGACCATCAGTCTCTTCGACGACGAGAAGGTGCAGTATGTCAGGCCCTCGATCGACGTTGCCATGACGTCGCTCAAGCGGAGCGGCAGCGACCGGATCGTCGGGGTGATCCTCTCGGGGATGGGGAGCGACGGGGCTCAGGGGATTCGCCACATCAAGACTATCGGCGGTGCCACCATCGCGCAGGACCTCCGGACATGCGCCATCCATGCCATGCCCCGCGCCGCGTTCGAGACCGGGAACGTGGACCAGATGCTCCCGCCGGAAGGGATCCGGGAGAGGATCATCCAGATCGCAGGCACCCTCTGAAGGCGCCCCATACCTGATCCCGCGCCATCTAAATGCGTGAAGAACCCATATTCCCTACATGGAGGTCTCACCTGCTACCGCCCGGTACTTCGAGGAACTCGTAGCCGGGCTTGAGTCCGCGATGCAGCTCGCCGCTGCTGCACGGGCCCGCGGGATCGATCCAAGGACGGAGATCGAGATCCCGGTGGCAAGCGACCTCGCCGACCGTGTGGAGGCGCTCCTCGGTTACAAGGGTATCGCGGCGCGGATACGGGAGCTCGAGCAGGAGATGTCCCGCGAAGAGGCGGCGCTCCGCATCGGCGACGATTTTGCAGCACGAAAATTCGGCGAGACCACGCCGGAGGAGATCCTCGACCACGCCATCCGGGGAGCGATGGCGCTCCTGACCGAAGGCGTGGTGGCCGCCCCGACAGAGGGGATTGCGAAGGTCAGCCTCGGGAAGAACGACGACGGGACGGACTACCTGAAGATCTACTACGCGGGTCCCATCCGGAGCGCCGGCGGGACGGCGCAGGCGCTCTCGGTGCTGGTAGGCGATTACGTGCGCCAGGCGCTCGGGATCGGCCGCTACATCCCCCGGCCTGAGGAAGTGGAGCGCTATATCGAGGAAATCCGGCAGTACAACAACATCATGAGCCTCCAGTATCTCCCGAGCGAGAAGGAGCTCCGGATGATCATCGAGAACTGCCCGGTCTGCATCGACGGCGAGCCGACCGAGCAGCAGGAGGTGAGCGGCTACCGGAACCTGGAGCGGGTGGAGACGAACACCGTCCGGGGCGGGATGGCGCTCGTCGTCGCGGAAGGGCTGGCCCTGAAGGCCCCGAAGGTCCAGAAGAACGTCCGGAAGATGAAGATGGAGGGCTGGGACTGGCTTGAGGAACTGATCAGTGGCGGTCCGAAGAGCGACGACGACGATGCAAGTGCCGCGATCAAGCCGAAAGACAAGTACATCCGCGACCTGATCGGCGGGCGGCCGGTCTTTTCGTACCCGATGCGCAAGGGCGGGTTCCGGCTGCGCCTCGGCCGGGCGCGGAACACCGGGTTTGCGGCTGCGGGCTTCAACCCGGCGACGCTGCACATCCTCGGCGACTTCCTCGCGGTCGGGACGCAGATGAAGGTCGAGCGCCCGGGGAAGGCGGCGGGGGTCGTGCCGGTGGACTCGATCCAGGGGCCGACGGTCAAACTCAGGAGCGGGGAGGTGCGCCGGGTGGACGACGCGGCGGAGGCCCGGCGGCTTGCCGGCCAGGTGGACGAGATCCTGGACGTCGGCGAGATGCTGGTCAGTTTCGGGGAGTTCATGGAGAACAACCATCCCCTGATGCCGCCGGCCTACTGCGAGGAGTGGTGGATGCTCGAGGGCGGGGAGCGGCACCCGGAGAACGAGCTTGAGGCGATCGAGTTCGCGCTTGACGGGGTTCCGCTCCATCCCGACTACACCTACATGTGGGACGACGTCGCCCCGGCCGATATCGTCCACCTTGCAGAAGCGGTCAGCACCGGCGGGAGGGTCGAGGACGGGGTGCTGATGATCCCGAACACTGCGGAGGTGAAGGCGATCCTCGAGGAGCTCCTGGTGCCTCACCACCTCTCGGGGGACCGGCTGGCGATCCGCGAGCACCTGGTGTTCCTCGCCTGCCTTGGCCTGACGCTGCAACTTACGAAGCGGCTGGCGTGGCAGGACGCCCCGATGGAGAACTCGCTCGGCCTCGTGATGCACCTCTCGGGTTTTTCGGTCCGCTCGCGGGCGGGAACCCGGATCGGCGGCCGGATGGGCCGGCCGGGGAAGTCGAAGCCGCGTGAGATGCGCCCGCCGCCCCACTCGCTCTTTCCGATCGGCGACGAGGGCGGCGCCCGCCGGTCGTTCCAGGCGGCCTGCTCCTCGAAGCCCCGGTCGAACACGGACGGCGGCGTGATCGAGGCGGAGGTCGGTGAGCGGCACTGCCCCGCCTGCGGCGCCTTCACCTACAAGAACCTCTGCGAGTGCGGGGCGCACACGAACCCGGTCTTCCGGTGCCCGAAATGCGGCAAAGACGTCGGGCAGGACGTCTGCCCCCGGTGCAACGTGGAGACGGTCTGTCTCCAGAAGGTCACGATCAACGTGAAAAGCGAGTATTCGGCGGCGATGGAGAACCTCGGGGTGCGCGAGTCCTCGGTCGCGCTCTTAAAGGGCGTGAAGGGCCTGATCTCGCGTGAGCGGCCGGTGGAGCCGATCGAGAAGGGGATCCTCCGGGCGCTGCAGAACCTTTATGTCTTCAAGGACGGCACCGTTCGCTACGATATGATTGACCTTCCCCTGACTCATTTCCGGCCGGACGAGGTTGGCGTCCCCATCGAGCGGCTCCGCGAACTTGGCTACACCCACGACACCTACGGCCGGGAACTCGTCTCGGAAGACCAGGTGCTCGAACTCCGCCACCAGGACATCCTGGTATCGGAGGGCTGCGGTGAGTGGCTGGTCCGGGTGGCGAAGTTCGTCGACGACCTCCTGGTGCGGCTCTACGGGCTCGAACCGTTTTATAAGGCGGAAAAACCTCTCGATCTCGTCGGCCACCTCCTGATGGGGCTTGCCCCGCACACGAGCGCCGGGGTTCTCGCCCGGCTGATCGGGTTTTCGAAGGCGCCGGTCGGCTACGGTCACCCGTTCTTCCACGCGGCGAAACGGCGGAACTGTTTCTCCGGCGATACGGAGATCACCGTCTCCGACGGCCGGCGGTGGATGTCGCTGCCGATCCGGCAGTTCGTGACGGAGAACTTCGATATATCGAAGCCGGGGATCGATCACGTCGGGACGTTCTACTCCGATCCCCGCCAGCCGTTCTATGTCCGGAGCATCGACCCGCAGGGGAAGACCAGCCTGAAGAGGGTGACCTCGGTCTCCGTCCACCGCGCCCCGGCGCACCTGATCCGGTTCGTAACAAGGCGGGGGCGGGTTCTTTCGGTGACACCCGACCACGCGATGCTGGTCTGGGATACCGATTACCTCCGCAAGATCAAGGGGCTCGAGGTCGCGGTCGGCGACCGCGTCCCGGTGGAGGAGGGCGGGCTTGTCGTGGCGGACGAGGTCGTCTCCCGTGAGACCGTGCAGGCGCTCGATGACCGGGTCTACTGCCTGACGGTCGCCGATAACCATACCCTGGTCGCAAACGGCATCTTCTGTGGACAGTGCGACGGCGACGAGGACTGCGTGATGCTCCTCCTCGACGGGCTGATCAACTTCTCCCGGGCCTATCTCCCCGAGACCCGGGGCGGGACGATGGATGCGCCGCTCGTCCTGACCACCCGAATCGACCCGGCGGAAGTCGACAAGGAGAGTCTCAACGTCGACGTCTGCGACCACTACCCGATCGAGGTCTATAACGGCTGCCTCGCCTACGCCCACCCGAAAGACCTCGACGACTACGTCGACCGGGTGGAGCGGCGGCTCGGGACCCCGGCACAGTGCGAGGGGTTCTCGTTCACCCACGCGACCTCGAACATCTCGGCGGGACCGCTCGAGTCGACCTACACGAAGCTCGGCTCGATGCTCGACAAACTTGATGCGGAACTTGACCTCGCAAAGAAGATCCGGGCGGTGGACGAGGACGACGTCGCGGAGAGGGTCTTGAACACCCACTTCATCCGCGACCTCCAGGGCAACCTCAACGCGTTCTCCAAGCAAAAGGTCCGGTGCATGAAGTGCAACGCGAAGTACCGCCGGATGCCGCTTGCGGGGAAGTGCACCCGCTGCGGGGGGCACGTCATCCCGACCGTCCACGAGGGCTCGGTGAAGAAGTACCTGGAGATGTCGCGCAACATCTGTGCGACCTACGCGATATCGGACTACACGAAGCAGCGGGTGGAGGTGCTCTTCATGCAGATCGAGTCCACCTTCGGCCAGCCCCCGGAGAAGCAGCTCGGGCTCGCGGATTTTATGTGAGGGCGGGTTCGCGGCCGGGGCTCCGGCGGGTGCCTGTCGGGGTGTCCGTCCCGGCGGGGCCGGCCGCCATCAAGCTCATTACTTTAGAGGTTCAAGAGGTACAGGCGCGAGTGTTACCGAGAGGCCAAAGGTGATCGACTCAAGATCGATTCTCGAAGGAGTTCGCAGGTTCGAATCCTGCCACTCGCATTCTGGTTTGTCAATACCTCTTGCAGGGCCAGGCTTTTTTCCACATGCTCTGTATCACTCCATCTCGTGCCGATTCGTTTTGGAGCGTCAACCCCTCGCCCTGGTTGCCCACCCGGAACTACCCGTCCTCGGTCTGCAGTGCGGGGCAGAAGTTGCAGATCGAGAACGGGACATCCTTTTCGCGGTCACGGATGAGACAATAAAAAGACCCATTGTGCTCTTCGACCCGAAACCCTCCCGGGAACGGCGTTCCCACCGGGTGACCCGGGCGGTCGAGCACGAAGATCGTGAAGGCCGACATGAGGTAGTAAAAGACCCGATGTCGGGGTGTATAACGAAACGGGAGCCGTTCTGTGGATTCATCCCACCGGACGCATCCATCGGGAATCATATTGCAGAACTCAACGAACGTTGCACGATCGGTGATCGGTTCGGTCATGGACCGGAACCGGCCCGACCGGTGCATGGCGAGAAGCTGGTGGTGAGTGCCGAATAACTGCTCGGTGATGAAGGGGTGCACCTGTTTCCGGTAGGGATCGGGCAGCCGGATAATCTCCGCGTGCAGCCGCCCCCCGATGATCTGAAGATCCATGAGCGAGTAACGACTGACTTCTTCGGCGAGGAGCAATCCGAGATCTCCCTTTGTTACCGCGGCCGCCATCCGCCGGGCCATTTGATGGATTG
>Ga0265294_10002378_pt1 | contig 24708 bp, 39 predicted proteins | sample MunlanPumphouse3_FD_192504 | JGI IMG/M metagenome (GOLD analysis project Ga0265294, IMG submission 192504) | Groundwater microbial communities from a municipal landfill in Southern Ontario, Canada - Pumphouse #3 | ecosystem: Environmental > Aquatic > Deep subsurface > Groundwater | place... | reverse complement strand
ACTTGTCTTGTAAATAATTTTCCAACTGCCTTCATTCTAGGGGGACACATTCCCCCTAAAACCCCTTTAATCTTATCTTCTTTTTTTAATTATTTAGTCTCATATCATTTACAATTATACATTTCACCTATTGATCCTATCTGAACTCATAATATAACAAATAAAAAAAGCCCAAGAATGGACTTTTTAATCAAAATAAACTACAGGCTATACAAAATAATAAGCCCACAGCACAAATTAAAATATAGAAACGAATTCTTTTTTCTTCTGCGGTCTTTAATTGATTCATCACAGCCTCCTTAATCTTGTTATACTTATATAACAATTAAGGGGGCTTTTTTTATTGGCTTTTTTTATTCATTTCTCAATGCATCGACTGGTGACTGATAAGCAGCAATAATCGCTGGAATCATCCCCGCAATCATCGTAAGGATAATGCTACCAATTAATAGCAACGCTAAATACTCAGGTTTTGTTTGTACAATATCGAAAGTTGTAAGTCCTGTTGTTAAACTCGTGTTTTGTGTAATGATATTTTTTACTAAACTATCAATCGGTTTTTCTAATACATATACACCAACGATTCCTAAAATTCCCGCAATAAACCCAATAATGGCTGTTTCTGCATTGAAAACACGAGAAATATCTTTTTTTCTTGCCCCAAGGCTTCGTAGGATGCCAATTTCTTTGGTACGTTCAATAACAGAAATATACGTGATGACTGCTATCATAATCGAAGATACAACCAACGAGATGGAAGCAAAAATAATCAAAACTTTTGTTAATACCGTCACGAATGTTGAAAACTCATTTGTGATTCTACTGGTATAATCAGAAATGCTAATCCGTACATGACTGTCAGGATTGGTATAATCATTGATGTATTTGGTAATGTTTCCTCGGTCAGAAAATTTAGATGTATAAATATAAAGCCTATTAATTTTCTTCATCCCATTGAGGCTAATCAAATTAGATTCATATTGATATGTTTTTGTTTGTGTTGAACTAATACCGATGCTATCTTGATAGGGTTGTCCCGTAAAAACATTTAAGTCTGTTCCATGTTGCTTTTGTTCTTGGACAATCTTTGATTGAACAGAGCGTTCATATACCAATTCTGTTAATGCTTTTGTATATAATAATCCCGATGAATAAAGTTTTGTGGTTGCTTGCGGTTCAATTCGTAAGATTCCCACAATGTTTAGTGTTGTTTGTGCATTGTTATATAAATCCGCATAGTATGATTTCCCCTTAGAATAGTAACGATCATCCATTTTTACATAGTAATCATCATTATCAATCAATTTAAATTCTTTCCCAATAAAATCAGCAAATGTTAGTGATTCAGCATCTTCATAACTCATTCCTAGATAATAAAGCAACATTGCACTAATGCAGTTATAGCTATCAACCACCAAGGCAATTTCATTGGCATTTTGAGGAATACTTCCTTCTAACACGGTATATTGTTCATCGACAAAGTCTGTATTTTCCGTCATTTCATAAAAATAAGAATCTGTAACTTTTTGATAGGCTGCACCATCTTGATATAATAAATTCAAGCTGACTGATGTTCCATAGTTTATCAATGTATACCAATCGCTCGGCATTTCACTTAAATATTCAAAAAAATCATCTTCGATGGCATTATAATGTTCATATTGTGTCATGCCACGAACAACAGTAATGATGTCTTCTTCAGGGAATTCTTTCAATTTACTATATATTGAAACTTCAGGTGAAGTTAAAACAGAACTAGTAACGTTAATTGGGTAATCACCAAGTGCTACTCGTTGTACGTCATCAATGTAGGCTGTCATCCCATTAGAAACGGATAACACTAATCCAATGGCAACAATTCCAATACAACCAGCAATCATAGTTAATAGAGTTCGAGTAATTTTTGATTTTAAATTTAAAAATGACAACGATAAGGCTGTTACGATGGGCATGGATGTTTTTGTTTTCTTTCCTTCTTCAATCCTTTTTTCTTCCTTATCAAAAGGATTGCTATCACTGATAACAGACCCATCTTTTAAATTTATGATTCTTGTGGCATACTGTCTTGCAAATTCTTCATTATGAGTGACCATAACAACCAAACGTTCTAATGATATTTCTTTTAAAATATCTAAAATTTGTTGGGATGTTACAGAATCAAGTGCTCCTGTTGGTTCATCTGCTAAGATAATCTCAGGGTCATTAACTAAAGCACGAGCAATGGCAACTCTTTGCATCTGTCCACCACTTAGTTGATTTGGCCTCTTCTCTTTTTGGTCGGTCAATCCAACTCTCTCAAGCACTTCAGAGACTCTACTTTTTATTTTTGTTTTTGATATTCCTGATAATGTTAGCGCTAATTCAACATTCTTCCATACTGTGAGATGTTGAATTAAATTAAAACTCTGGAAAACAAAACCAACCTTATCATTACGATAACTATCCCAGTCAGAATCTTTGTAGGTTTGTGTGTGTTGTTTTTCAATTAAAAAATCACCTCTTGTAGCCTTGTCAAGACCACCGATAATATTTAACAACGTCGTTTTTCCACACCCACTCGGCCCTAAAATACTGACAAATTCTTGCTTGCGAAATCCAATACTAATATTGTTTAAAGCTCTTATCGATATATTTCCTACTTTATAATCTTTTGTGATATTCTTTAAATATAACATACTTGCCTCCAAACAATAATGAATGATAATCCATTTAGTCTACTTTAACTTTTTTAATTATATCTTAAAATTACATATCTGTCGACAATTATCTTAAAATAACCATTTAACAATGGAAGCCCATAAATAAAAGGCTATTTGATATCTACCAATAGCCTTGTTTTTGTTTTATACGAATTCGATGATTGCCATAGGCGCAGAGTCTCCGCGTCTAGGTCCTGTTTTTAAGACTCTTGTATAGCCACCTTTTCTGTCTTGATATTTTTTAGCAATTTCAGCAAATAGCTTTTGAACAGCATATTCTTTTTCATTTGCCATTTCAAATCTAACCAATTCAGCAGCTTGGCATCTAGCAGCTAAAGTTCCTTTTTTCCCAAGAGTTACCATTTTATCGGCTAATCTTTTTAGTTCTTTAGCTTTATGAAGAGTTGTTTCAATACGTTCATTAATAATTAAATCCGTAACCAAATCTCTCAGTAATGCTTTACGTTGAGCTGAGTTACGACCTAATCTTCGATAACCTAATGACATTATTTTAGTCCTCCCTTTGGTTTTTTTTGACTAGAAAATATCATCATCTGATGAATTGTCATCATCATCTTTATCAATATCTTCGTTGTCTAGATAACTAGTATCTGTATCGTATGTGCGACGTAAGTCCAATCCAATTTCTCGAAGCTTTTGTACCACTTCTTTTAATGATTTTCGACCTAAATTTCTTACTCTCATCATTTCTTCTTCATTTTTTTGAGTAAGATCGCCAACGGTATTAATACCAGCGCGTTTTAAGCAATTGTAAGAACGAACAGATAAATCAAGTTCTTCGATTTTCTTTTCAAATTTTTTGTTTGAAACTTTTTCTTCACGTTCATACATATATTGTTCTTGTATTACAATTTCATTTAAATGTGATACGACCTCAAAATGCTCTTGCAAGAACTTTGATGCAAGCGAGATTGCATCCGCAGGTTTTATTGATTTGTTTGTCCAAACTTCCATTGTAAGTTTGTCGAAATCAACATCTTCATCAACCCTTGTTTTATCGGCAGTATATCTTACTTTTGTAACTGGAGTATAAATTGCATCTATTGCTATTCTCGTTGTAATTAAATTTCCGCTTCTATCTTTACAAAAAACTTTGTTTTCCTCAGCGCAAACATAACCAATTCCTCTTCTAGCATAGAAACGAGCTTTAAATTTTCCACCCTTTTCTAGTGTTGCAATAACTTGATCTGGATTTACAATTTTTATTTCACTACTATGCTCCAAATCCCCCGCTTTGATAACTCTTTCACCTTCAGCATCAATATTTAATTCATATAGTTCTTGACCTTCTTGTGGCATTGATTTAAATAGTTTGTCCTCATCTATTGAAATGATAACATTTTTTAAATTAAGAATGATTTCTGTTACATCTTCCAATACACCATTTAGTGCCATGAACTCATGTGCAACCCCTTCAACATCCATAGCTACAATTGCCACCCCTGGCATAGATGATAGCAACACACGACGAAGTGCATTACCTAAAGTAATCCCATATCCTCTTTCTAATGGAGAAATTATGAATTTACCGTAATTTTCTGAATCACTAGATTCAACAGTAGTTTGAGGTTTAATAAATTCGAATTTTCTCATTCGGTCCTCCTTTTATTTTTGTTCAGTAGTATATCTCTATCCTCTAGGTTGTTTTGGAGGACGACAACCATTGTGTGGAATTGGAGTAACATCTTTAATCGATGTGATTTCAAGACCAGCAACTTGTAATGATCTAATAGCCGCCTCGCGTCCTGGACCTGGGCCTTTAACAGAAACTTCAACTTTGATCATACCACTATCTAAAGCGGCTTTAGCACAGGCTTCAGAAGCTTGTGATGCTGCAAAAGGAGTCGATTTTTTACTACCTTTAAAGCCAAGTGCTCCTGCACTACTCCAAGCAATCGCATTTCCTGCAGTATCCGTTATTGTAATAATTGTGTTATTAAAAGTAGAATGAATATGTGCCACTCCGTTAGGAATATTCTTTTTAACTCTACGTTTACGAATTTTACGAGCCATTATTCAATTCCTCCTATTTCTTCTTATTCGCTACAGTTTTAACTTTACCTTTACGAGTACGAGCATTACATCTTGTGTTTTGTCCTCTTACTGGTAATCCTTTACGATGACGGATTCCTCTGTAGCATCCAATTTCCATCAATCTTTTAATATTCATAGCAACTTCACGACGTAAATCACCCTCTACTTTTAATGTGGCTATTTCTCGTCTAATGGTTGCTAGTTCTTCTTCACTTAAATCTTTAACGCGTTTGTTTTCATCAACGCCTGCTTTTTGTAATATTTCAATTGCTGTTGGTTTTCCTATTCCATAAATGTATGTTAGCGAAATCACAACTCGCTTATCACGTGGAATATCAACACCAGAAATACGTGCCATATATTTGCACCTCCTAATTATCCTTGTTTTTGTTTGTGTTTTGGATTTTTACAAATAACCATAACTTTACCGTTACGTTTTATTACTTTACATTGATCACACATTGGTTTTACTGATGGTCTAACCTTCATTTTTAAATTCCTCCTTAAATAGTTTCATAAGAAACTGGGTTTGAATTGCTAGCATTACTTATTTGTGTCGATAAGTAATACGTCCACGTGTTAAGTCATATGGTGATAATTCAACAGTTACTCTATCACCTGGTAAAATGAATATGAAATTCATACGGATTTTACCAGAAACGTGGGCTACTATTTGATGTCCATTATCTAATTTAACTCGAAAAATCGAATTAGGTAGGGACTCAATAACTGTTCCTTTAAGTTCTATCACATCATTCTTTGACATTGGCAAAGCCTCCTTCAATCGTTAATATCTCATATCCTTGTTCTGTTATAACAATGGTATGTTCAAAATGAGCACTATCACTGCCATCAATGGTTACTGTTGTCCAGTCGTCGCTTAGTATTTTAACATCTGCACGACCAGTATTAACCATTGGCTCAATAGCAAGGGTCATTCCGACTCTTAATACCGGACCATGACCAGCAGGCCCGTAATTAGGTATCATTGGATCTTCATGCAAATCACGTCCAACACCATGTCCAGTAAATTCTTTTACAACAGAATAACCATTGCTTAAAACATACTGTTCAATTGCATGAGAAATATCGGATAAACGGTTTAAGGGTTTGGCTAATTCTAAGCCTTTATACAAAGATTCTTCTGTGATCTTTAAAAGTCTTTGTCGGGCTTCACTTATTTCGCCAACACCATGAGTCATAGCACTATCGCCATGATAGCCTTTATAATTGGCTCCAATATCAATGGCAATAATATCACCTTTTTTACATTTTATTTTTTTATTAGGGATACCGTGGATAACAACATCATTTATTGAAGCGCAAATAGATCCAGGGAAACCGCCATATCCTTTGAAGGATGGAGTTGCTCCTGCACTTCTAATTACATCTTCAGCAATCTTATCAAGTTGATCGGTCGATACACCAGGCGCAATTGCTTCCTTAACAGCTCTATGAGCTCTAGCCACAATTCTTCCAGCTTCTTTCATCAACTCTATTTCTCGATTACTTTTTAGTAAAATCATTCATTGCCTCCAAGAAGGATTGTAACCTTCGCAAATATCTCTTCAATATTTCCGTGACCACTAACATTTTTTACCAAACCTTGTTTAAAATAATATTCTAACACTGGCTCAGTTAATTGGTGATACACATGTAGCCTGTTTTTAATTGTTTCTTCCGTGTCATCAACTCTTTGAATTAATTTTCCCCCACAAACATCGCAAACACCCATTACTTTGGGTTTTTTATTTGTCATGTGGTAGCTTTCTTTACAAACAGAGCAAGTACGACGGCCAACAATTCTATCAATCAAAATTTCATCATCAATATCAACATTTAAAACAGCATCTAATTTAATCTCAAGTCTATTCAACATTCCATCAAGAGCTTGCGCTTGAGCTATTGTTCGAGGAAAGCCATCTAAAAGAAAACCATTTTTACAATCTTCATTTAGAAGTCTTTCTCTCACCAATTCAATAGTCACACTATCGGGCACTAAATCACCTTTATCAATATATTTTTTTGCTTCCTTCCCTATTTGAGTTTGTTTTGAGATTGCTTCTCGAAACATATCACCAGTAGAGATATGAGGAATTGCAAAATATTCTTTAATTAAGGCTGCTTGGGTTCCTTTTCCAGCCCCTGGAGCTCCCATTATTAGTAAACGCATATTTTTTCTCCTAGTCAATGAAGCCTCGATATTGCTTCTCTTGACTTTGAGTTTTCAGTTGTTTTACAGTTTCAATGGCAACACCGACAACGATAATTAAACTTGTTCCACCAACTTGAACTGAAGATGGCAAATCGAATATCTTCGCAGCAATAATTGGAACTGCAGCTACGATTGATAAGTATGTTGCACCAACCATAGTAATCTTGAATAATACTCTTGAGAAATAAGATGCTGTTTCATCACCAGGTCTAATACCTGGGATATAGGCGTTTTGCTTTTGTAAGTTTTCTGCCATCTTTTCTGGGTTTATTTGTAAGAACGCATAGAAGAATGAGAAAACAAATATTAATATAATATATAGTACAAAACCAATTGGTTCACTTGCGCTAAAAATATTCGTAATCCATGTTTTTGCTGTTGCATTTGTTAAGAAATTTGAGATTGTTGTTGGCAAGCTCATTAATGTTGAAGCAAAAATAACGGGGATAACGCTTGCTGAGTTTAATTTAATTGGGACATTAGAATCGCTTTTACCTCTAAACGAAGCTGTCGCAGGTCGATTCGCATATTGAATAGGAATCTTTCTTTGTGCTGTTTCAATAAAGATAACACCGATAATAATTAATACCATTAGTAATATTACACCAAAGAAGATGAAGATATTACCAATTTCTTCGCCACCAGAAATAATATATTTTTGAATTAAATCATTAATCATATCAGGGAAGCTAGCAATAATACCTGCAACGATAATCATTGATGTACCATTTCCAATTCCTTTTTGTGTGATTCTTTCAGCAATCCATAATACAAATGCTGTACCAGCTGTCATTACGATTGATAAGTAAATATATGTCATTGGTGTGATTGGCGTTCCTGGACCAAACAAAGCATTATTGTAAGATACAGAGATACCAATGGTTAATGTCATAGCTTGAACAAATGCTAAACCAAGTGAAAGATATCTTGTCAATTGGTTTAATTTTTCTTTTCCTACTTGTCCTTCTTCCGACCACTCTTTTAATATAGGAACAATATCCATCTGCAACAATTGAATAACAATTGAAGCGGTGATATAAGGACCAATACCCAAAGCAACGATTGAGAAGTTTGACAATGCTCCACCACTAAATACATCTAAGAAACCAAACATTGATTCTCCTGAGGAGAACAATTGTTTTACATATTCAATTTCAACAAATGGTATTTGGATAAAATATCCAAAACGATAAATAAATAGAAATAGTGCAGTAAATAATAAGCTAATCCATATTTTTTTATTTTTGATTGCCATATTAGATTACCTCTATTTTTCCACCAGCTTCAACAATTCCCTTTTCTGCTGATTTAGAAAATTTATGAGCACATATGATTAGATTTTTTTCTAACTTACCATTTCCTAAAACCTTAATATTTTTTACATTTTTACTAACTAGCCCTACTTTTACGAGCATTTCAGGAGTAACTTTACTTCCTTCTTTAAAACAATCACAGTTAAGATCCGCTATGTTAACAACTGCATATTCTTTTCTATTCATGTTTGTGAATCCTCGCTTTGGCAATCTCTTGAATAATGGTGTTTGTCCACCTTCAAATCCTGGACGAACTCCACCACCGCTACGAGAATTTTGTCCTTTGCTTCCACGACCACTTGTTTTACCGTGACCGCTACCTGTTCCACGACCAACGCGTTTTCTACTATGTCTTGCGCCATCTACAGGCTTTAAATCATGTAATTCCATGTGAGCCTCCTAACCTTCTAACACTTCTAATAAATGACTAACAGTTGCGATCATTCCGCGAACTGCTTCGTTATCTGGTTTAGTAACAACTTGATTAACTTTCGATAAACCCAATGCTTTCAAAGTTTTTGCCTGATTAGGTTTACGACCGAATGAACTTTTTACTAATTTAATAGTAATATTCTTTTCTTTTTTTGCCATTTGTTTCTACCCCAAAATTTCCTCAGGCTTTTTACCCCTAATTTCAGCAACTTCTTCAACTGTTCTTAGAGATTCAAGTCCTTGCATAGTTGCTCTTACTATGTTAATAGGAGTACTTGAGCCTATTGATTTTGATAAAATATCAGATATTCCTGCCAACTCAACTACCGCACGTACTGGTCCACCAGCGATAACGCCAGTTCCATCAGGTGCAGGTTTTAAGAAAACACGACCTGCTCCATACACACCTGTAACAGAGTGAGGTATTGTTGTATTAACAACGGGAACATGAATTAAATTTCTTTTTGCATCTTCAACTGCTTTTTTAATTGCATCAGGAATTTCAATTGCTTTTCCTGTACCTAAGCCAACACGGCCTTTGTGGTCACCTACTACTACTAATGCGCTAAAACGATATCTTCTACCACCTTTAACTACCTTAGTAACATGGTTAATGCTAACGACGCGTTCTTCGAATTCTTTAACGACTTCTTCAACAACTCTCTTACTTCTTCTATTTTCTTTTTCTTGTTTCATCGTCAACCTCCTAGAACTTCAATCCTGCTAATCTAGCAGCTTCAGCCAATGCCTTCACTCTTCCATGATATAAATATCCACCACGGTCAAATACAACATTTTCGATTTTTTTATCTAACGCTCTTTTTGCTATTAAAGTACCTACTTGCGCAGCTGCTTCAGTATTTGAGCCTTTTTCTAACTTTAATTCTTTATCTATACTTGATGCACTAACTAAAGTTACACCTTCTACATCATCGATTACTTGAGCATAAATATGTGCATTTGATCTGAACACATTTAAACGAGGTAAGGTAGATGTTCCACTTATATTCTTGCGAATTCTTAAATGACGAATACTGCGTGTTTCATTACGCGATTTTTTTGTGATCACTACTCATACGCTCCTTTCTATTTAGCTTTCTTTCCTTCTTTACGACGAACAATTTCGCCTTTATAACGAATACCTTTTCCTAAATAAGGTTCAGGTTTTCTTACAGCTCTAACTTCAGCAGCAAATTGGCCGACAACTTGTTTGTCTATGCCCTTGATTACCACTTCAGTTTGTGTAGGAACTTCTATAGTAAGTCCTTCAGGAATTGGCATTTCTACCAAATGTGAATAACCAGCAGCAACAACCAAAACATTTCCCTTCAAAGAAGCACGATAACCTGTTCCTTGAATTTCAAGTCCTCTTACGAAACCATTGGTAACACCTTCAATCATATTGTGTAAAAGTGCTCTTGTTGTTCCATGAAGAGTTCTATGTTCTTGTGAATCACTTGGTCTAGTTACTTTGATATCGCTGCCTGCAATTTCAATTGTCATTTTAGGACATAATTGTTGGCTTATTTCACCTTTTGGACCTTTTACTACTACAAAATTTCCTGGATTTACTTCAACTGATACACCATCAGTTAATTTTATAATTTTATTTCCGACTCTAGACATAATAAAACCTCCTACCAAACATAAGCTACAACTTCGCCGCCAAAATTCTTTTGACGTGCTTCTTTATCAGTCATAACTCCATTTGATGTTGATACGATAGCGATTCCTAAGCCATTTAAAACTTTAGGCATTTCGCTAGCTTTGGCATAAACTCTTAAACCAGGTTTCGATATTCGAGTTAAGCCTTTTATTACTCTTTCTTTTTTATCTGTATATTTAAGCGTTACTTTTAAAGTATTCATTGTAGTTCCTTTTTCATCTTTAGAAATAAGTTCTACATCTTTAATGTAACCTTCATTTTTAATAACACTTAAAACTTCTTGTTTCATTTTTGATGCTGGCATCTCTACATATTCATGCTTCATTTGATTGGCATTACGAATACGTGTAAGCATATCAGCAATTGGATCTGTCATTACCATTGATAGTCTCCTTTCTACCAGCTAGATTTAGTTACGCCAGGGATTTGTCCCTTATTGGCTAACTCTCTAAAGCAGATACGGCATAATTTGAATTTACGGTATACAGCATGTGGTCTCCCACAACGCTCACAACGTGTATATTCTCTAACTTTGAACTTTTGCGTTCTTTTATTTCTAATTTTTAATGATGTTTTAGCCATAGTTCTACTCCTCTACTTCCTAAAAGGCATTCCCAATAGGCTTAGTAATTCACGGCCTTCTTCATCAGTCTTTGCTGTTGTAACAATGACGATGTCCATACCACGAATTTTTAATACTTTGTCATAATTAATTTCCGGAAAAATTAATTGTTCCTTAATACCTATTGTATAATTACCACGGCCATCGAAAGAATCTTTACTTAGGCCTCTAAAGTCTCTTACTCGAGGAAGAGCTACTGATACTAACTTATCAAAAAATTCGTACATTCTTTCCCCTCTTAGCGTGACTTTACAACCAATTGCTACACCTTCACGTAATTTAAAAGCAGCAATCGATTTTTTAGCTTTTGTGATTATTGGTTTTTGACCTGTTACTTGTGTTAAGTCTTCAACTGCTGCATCCAATGCTTTTGCGTTTACAATAGCATCACCAACACCCATATTTACTACAATTTTTTCTAATCTAGGGGCTTGCATAAGAGAAGTATAAGAGAACTTTTTAATCAAAGCGTCTTTTACGGTTTCATTGTATTTTTCTTTTACTCGATTCATATTCTTTCTCCTTACTTATCTAGCAAGTTGCCAGTTTTTTTAGCGAAACGAACTTTTTTGCCATTTTCTTCTTTATAGCCTACTCTAGTCGCTTGTGCAGCCTTTGTATCATAAACCATAACATTTGAAATCGCAATTGGAGCTTCTTTTTTTATAATTCCGCCATCTGGGTTTGCATTTGATGGTCTAGTATGACGTGAAATAATATTAACGCCTTCAACAACGATACGATTTTCACTTACTAAGACCTTCAAAACCTTTCCGATTTTTCCTTTATTATCACCGCTAATTACTTTAACGGTATCACCTTTTTTAACAAACATACATTCCTCCTTATAAAACCTCAGGAGCTAAGGAAATTATTTTCATAAAGTCCTTATCACGTAATTCACGAGCAACAGGCCCAAAAATACGTGTTCCTTTAGGAGTTTTATCATCACGAATAATAACTGCGGCATTGTCATCAAATCTAATATAACTACCATCAGTTCTTCTTAAGGCGCTCTTTGTTCTCACAATTACAGCTTTTATGATTTCGCCTTTTTTTATTGCTCCACCTGGAGTTGCACTCTTAACAGTGGCAACAATAATATCACCAACACCTGCATAGCGGCGTCTTGTTCCACCCAAAACTTTAATCGTTAGGATTTCTTTCGCACCTGAATTGTCGGCTACTTTTAATCTCGACTCTTGTTGTATCATTATTTTCGCCTCCTATAATTGGACAGCACGTTCAACTATTGCAACCAAGCGGAATTTTTTTGTTTTTGATAATGGTCTTGTTTCCATAATCGTAACAATGTCACCCATCTTAGCATCATTAGTTTCATCGTGAGCCGTAAACTTCTTACTGTATTCTACACGCTTTCCATATAGAGGATGCTTGCGGTATGTAGTAATCAAAACTTTAATTGTTTTGTCTTCTTTAGTTGATACAACTTTACCAGTGTATTCTTTTCTACTATTTCTTTCCATAGGTCTCCTCCTTACTTAGCTCCGTTGGCACGTTCCGTTAGGATTGTTTTCATACGCGCAATTTGCTTTTTTGTTTTACCAAGTTGTGCTGTATTCTCCAATTTTCCAACTGCCGCTTGAAAGCGTAAATTAAATAATTCTTGTTTCATCTCTTTGATTTTTTCTTCAATAGTGGCGTCATCTAATTTGCGTAATTTCTCTACTTCTGACTCTCTAACAACTGGAGCAACAACTTTTTGTTCTTTCTTAGCCATTATTCTCACCACTTTCTCGTGTAATTACTTTTGTTGGGATAGGTAACTTATGAGCTGCTAATCTTAACGCTTCACGAGCGATTTCTTCGCTAACGCCACCTATTTCAAACATAACAGTTCCTCTTTTAACTACTGCAACATAGCTATCAGGAGCACCTTTACCGCCACCCATACGAACTTCAAGAGGCTTATGAGTTTGCGCCATATGAGGGAATATTCTAATCCAAACAGAACCTTCACGTTTCATGAAACGAGTCATGGCAATACGTGCTGCTTCTATTTGTTGTGATGTAATCCAAGTTCCTAATTGAGCTTGTAATCCATATTCACCAAAATTAATTTCTTTTGCACCTTTCGCCTTACCTTCATAACTTACACGATGAGGACGACGATACTTCGTTCTTTTAGGCATCAACATAATTAATTTGCCTCCTTCTTAGTTTTCTTAGCTGGTAAAACTTCTCCTTTACAAATCCAAACTTTAACACCTAATTTACCATATGTGGTGTTTGCTTCAGCAATTGCATAGTCAATGTCAGCTCTTAATGTATGTAGAGGAACAGTTCCTTCGCTATACCCTTCACGACGAGCCATTTCGGCACCACCTAAGCGTCCTGAAATTGATGTCTTAATACCCTTAGCACCAGCTTTCATACTTCTTTGGATAGCCATTTTTTGAACACGTCTAAAAGATGCTCTGTTCTCTAATTGTTCTGCCATATTTCTCGCAACTAATGTTGCATCTAAGTCTGGGTTTTTAATCTCAACAACACTTAAAAATATTGTCTTACCAGTCATTTTTTGTAATTTTTCAACGATTTGCGCTTTGATAGCTCCATCACGGCCAATAACTACACCCGGTTTCGCAGTGTGAATAGTTAACATGATTTTAGTCTTTGTTCGTTCGATTTCGATTTTTGATACATATGCTTTTTTGTAGAACTCTTGAATTGTTTCACGAATCTTAAAATCTTCATGTAACAATGTTGGAACTTCTAATTTACTTGCATACCATTTAGATTCCCAATCACGAATAATACCGACTCTTAATCCAATCGGATTAACTTTTTGTCCCATGTGTTCCTCCTATTCTCTTTCCGCAACAATGATAGTAATATTGCTTGTTCTTTTTAAAAGTGAACTACCACTACCTTTTGCCCGAGTAATCATACGTTTAATAGTAACTCCATCATTAACGTATCCTTCTTTTATATAAAGTAATTTTTGATCCATTTTTTTATTATTAACAGCATTTGCTGTTGCTGATTTCAACACTTTTTCAATTGCAACAGTAACACCTTTAGGTGTTAACTTTAAAATTGCAACGGCTTCACTAACATTTTTCCCTCTGATTAAATCCATAACTAGACGAGCTTTACGAGGAGTAACGCGAACAGTTTTGGCAATAGCCTTAGCTTCTAATTTTACTACTTCTTCCATATGCTATCCTCCTACTTCTTCACTGTGGCCTTTTTATCTTTACCGTGTCCACGATAAGTTCTTGTTGGTGCAAATTCACCCAACTTATGTCCTACCATATCTTCAGTAACGTATACTGGAACATGATTCTTACCATTGTAAACAGCAATTGTACGACCGATAAAGTCAGGAAAAATTGTTGAACGACGTGACCATGTTTGAATAACTTTTTTTGAACTTTCTCCTTGGTCAACAATTTTCTTTAATAAATGTTGATCGCAAAAAGGTCCTTTTTTAATTGAGCGTGCCATTGTTATTTCTCCTTTCTAACCATTACGGCGACGTACTATTAAGTCGCTAGATTTTTTCTTAGTATTACGAGTCTTAAGACCGAGCGCAATTTTACCCCAAGGAGTAAGTGGAGCCTTACGTCCAACTGGAGTACGGCCTTCACCACCACCATGAGGGTGATCATTAGGATTCATTGCTGAACCTCTTACTGTTGGTCTAATTCCTAAATAACGTGTTCTTCCTGCTTTTCCAATATTAACGTTCATATGATCAGCATTACCAACTTCCCCAATAGTAGCACGGCATACTGATAATATTTTTCTAACTTCACCACTAGTTAATCTAACTAGGATATATTTGTCTTCACGACCCAAGATTTGAGCGCTTGAACCAGCAGAACGAACCAATTGTCCGCCCTTGCCAGGATGTAATTCGATATTATGGACAACGGTACCTACAGGTATTTTACCTAAAGGTATCGCATTACCAACAATAATATCTGCATTTTCACCAGACAAAATCTTTTGTCCAACTTTTAATCCCTTGGGAGCAATAATATATCGTTTTTCACCATCAACATAGTTAATTAAAGCGATGTTGGCAGATCTATTTGGATCATATTCTATTGTTGCAACGGTACCAACGATATCATCTTTATTTCGCTTGAAATCGATAATACGATATTTTTGCTTGTGTCCGCCACCTTGATGACGTACTGTTATTTTACCCATATTATTACGACCACCATTTTTCTTTAATGGGGCTAATAAACTTTTTTCAGGAGTAGATGTTGTAATTTCATCAAACACCAACACTGACATGCCACGACGGCCAGGAGTGGTTGGATTGTATTTTTTAATAGCCATTATCTGCTACCTCCTATATTAAACTTCGAATACGTCTAATGTTTGACCTTCTGCCAATGTCACGATTGCTTTACGGACAGCAGGGCGGAAACCTTCATATTTTCCTACACGACGTTCTTTTTTTCTAACGTTAATCATGTTAACTTTAATAACATTAACCTTAAATATCTCTTCAACTGCTTTTTTAACTTCTACTTTATTAACCCCTTGCATTACTTCAAATGTATACTTTCTTTCTTCAACAAGTTTAGTAGACTTTTCAGTAATTAACGGCTTAACAATAATATCATAAGGATTTTTCATTATTTTAGATCCTCCTCATATTTTTTTGCTGCATCTTGAGTCATAATGTACATATTAGCATTGATTAAATCATAAACACTTAAATGCGCTTTTGTTTGTACATATACGCCAGGGATGTTATTTCCAGCTTTAAATAAATTGTAATTATCTTCATTGGTAATTACTAATACTTTTCCTTCAGCTTTTAAGTTTGATAGAACAGATACTAACGTTTTTGTTTTGAAATCTTCTAACATAAATTGATCAACAACAACAATTTTATTGTTGTTCAAACGATCTGATAATAAAGATTTAACAGCAATTTTAACAACTTTTCTATTTACTTTCACACTATAACTTCTTGGCTTTGGGCCAAAAACAATTCCACCACCGCGCCATTGAGGAGCTCTAATCGATCCTTGTCGTGCACGTCCTGTACCTTTTTGTCGCCAAGGTTTTCTTCCACCACCACTAACTTCACTACGTCCTTTAGTTTGGTGTGTTCCTTGACGCATAGCAGCTCTTTCAGCGTTTACCACATCATAAACAACTTGCATATTTGGCTCTACAGCAAACACTTCTTTGCTTAACTTTAATTTTCCAACTTCTGCACCTGATTGGTTTAATACAACTATACTAGGCATCTTTATTTCTCCTTTCCTAAGCTAACGCTTCGGGGTTAATGGCAGCAGATGTTTTTTTGACTGCATTTGTTACCATAACAAATGAGTTCTTTGCTCCTGGGACATTACCTCTAATTAGCATTACATTTTTTTCTAAATCAATTTTTACGACTTCTAAGTTTTGAACAGTCACTTGTTCTCCACCCATTCTACCAGCTAGTTTTTTTCCTTTTTTAATTCTAGCGGCATCGATTGCACCCATTGAACCTGATCCACGATGATATCCCGATCCATGAGCCATAGGGCCACGATGGAAATTCCAACGTTTGATAACTCCTTGATAACCCTTCCCCTTACTGGTTCCAGTTACATCAACGATTTCACCCTCTGCAAATATATTTGCTTTTACCTCTTGACCTACTTCAAAGACAGCCATTTGTTCCCCAGCGATTTCTTTGATGAAGCGCTTAGGGTGGGCTTGTGCCTTTGCAGCATGTCCTTTTTCAGGATTATTAATGCGACTTTCTTTTTTGTCGGCAAATCCTATTTGTACAGCTTGATACCCATCAGTGTCAGCTGTCTTTTTTTGCAACACAACGTTACCAGCAACTTCAATAACAGTTACAGGAATAAGTTCACCTTGTGCTGAAAAAACTTGTGTCATACCAATTTTTTTACCTAAGATTCCTTTGGCCATGAGTTTTCCTCCTTTACTCATTATTTTAGAATAATGTCAACACCAGCAGGTATTTCTAGATGAATTAATGCATCCATTGTTTTTGGTGTTGTTTCCACAATGTCAATCAGACGCTTGTGTGTTCTTCTTTCGAATTGTTCACGACTATCCTTGTGTTTGTGTGGTGAACGAATTACTGTAAAGACTTCTTTTTCTGTTGGAAGTGGAATCGGTCCCGATACTTTTGCACCAGTCTTTTTCGCTGTTTCAACAATTTTTTTTGCAGACTCATCAATAAGTCTGTGATCATAAGAAATTAATTTTATTCTTAACGCCGTTTTTGCCATGTTTTTTTCCTCCTTTTCGCATCCATTTCAAATGTAGCTTCGACTCCATACGAATTCCCTAATAACAAGGACTTTGGCAACGCGTCCGTGTGTATCAGCAACCTCGCATATCAACATCTCTTTCTAACCTTATGTATTATACTAGAAGTGGCACTTAATGTCAACTTTTTTTTACTTTTATTTTTGAAACGCCCTGATTGTTTTTAGGTACCAAAAAACCCCCAGTTATTAAAACTAGGGGTTTTGTTTCATTGTTTCAACTTTACATTATCATAGACATCTTGAACATCGTCAATTTCATCCATCATTTCCTTAAATCGTTCATATTTTTTAATATCGCTCTCATCAATAAGTTCCACAAATGTCTGCGGTATCCATGTCGTTTCATCTTCTTCAAACTCTATACCACTAAATTTTTCTTGCAACGCATTCTTTATTTTCGCGTATTCTGTTTGTGGTGCATAGATGGTAATAAATTCTTCATCTGTTTCAACATCATTAACATCACAATCAGCTTCAATCAAAGCATCTAATACTTCTTCATCACCATAGCCTTTGAATGTAAAGATTGCTAAATTATCAAACATATGTGCGACACAGCCTGATACTCCTAATTTAAATCCACATCTACCAAAAGCAGTTTTTACTGAAGTATATGTTCTATTAACATTATCTGTCAAACAATCAACAATGACCATGCAGTTGCTTGGTCCAAATCCTTCATAGCGAATAAAATTATATGCTTCTGATGAACCACCTTTAGCCTTTTCAATTGCTCTTTTGATTACATCAACTGGTACATTATTTTTTTTCGCTCTTTCTATTTCTTTTTTTAGGTTTTGATTTAAGTCAGGATCAGGGACGCCAGATTTTGCTGCCACATAGACAGCAGTTCCATATTTAGCGTTGTTTTTACTTTTAATAGCAGCCGTTTTTGCCATTGACGCGGCTCTAACTTCATGTGCTCTTCCCATAAATTATTCTCCTGTTCTGTTTTTATTACTTTTTTATTATAACACTTCAAACACAATAATGAAAGTTATTTCTCAATATTTAATCAAGTTCCTGCAAATATTGATCTAACTTTTTCAATCCTCAAGATATCTTTGTAAGTATCTTGGATTTATTCTGTCTATTTCTAAAAGGATAAAAACATCAATACTTTTAAAGAAAGTATCGATATAGGCTCCCTCACCAATGGTAGCCCATAGATTAATATATCCTTTGACCAAAGGCGGCATTTCTTTTTTTACTTGCCTATAGTCGATATCTATTTCTGTTAATTGTTGTAAAGAACACCGCGACTTTTCTCGCGCAAACGTTCGTGTTTCTGGTGGTGATAAGTGATTATAATACAAACTAGAGAGGCTATGTTGATATATCGATGGATCTGTTCCATGGAAAGAAGCCGTTCCAAATAGAAATTTAACTTTTAAGGTTAAGGCATATCGAATCACTGCTTTCCATAATAAACCTATGACTAAGCCACTACGATATTCCTCTTTAACTACTGCTCGACCAATTTCTAAGATGTCACAATTTTTGTTTTTAAGATTATCCATGTTGAATTCTTTTTCCGTTAGAAAAATACCGACTTTTTCTGCGTGTTCTTTTCTGATTAACCGGTATGTCCCCACAACTTCATTCGTATTCATATCAATGGCAACAATATAATCACAAAAATCATCATATTCATCTTTATCAAAGCCTTCTATTTCTTGTTTGTCTTTGTCATAATCAAGAATTAAACTTTTATATCGCAACCTATAAATTTGCCTTTTTTCTTCTGCCGTTTCAGCCATCTTAATTTTTATGTTATTAACGGCAAATTCACGTAATTTCATAACTTTCTCCTAATTATTTTCACAAAAAGTATCTTACCATATTCTTTAGAAACTTTCAAGGAGATATTTTATTTGCCGAATATTCGTTTCACCCTTTTTAATTTTGTAGGTATCTCGAGTCCATAAGGACATTTATCTACACAAAGACGACAGTTAATACACTCACTCGCAAAATGATTCATCTTTTCATAACGATCTTGGGCCCAACTAGCAAGTCCATAACGATCAAAATATCCTTCCAATACAAAACAACTAGGAATATCTATTCCTTGAGGACAAGGCATACAATATCCACAGCGACGACAAAAATCATTATCTAGTGCTCTTCTAACATGTTTAATGTATTCTATTTCGTTCTCGCTTAATTCACCTTTTACAACACTAGCATTTTCTTTGACTTCCGAAACGCTAGCCATACCTGGAATAACCACACTAATAAAGTCCGTATTCAAAATGAATTTAAGCGCTGTTTTCCCTTGTTCAATTGCTCCACCAGCTAAGGGTTTCATTACTATCACGCCAATGTTTTTTCTAATTGCTCGCTTAAATAGATTTTCTGCTTTTGTTTCAATCACATTATAGGGAAATTGTATTGTATGAAATGGACAAGTATCAATAATTTTTTCTAAAAAGTCAAGGCTGTGCGAAGTGATGCCAATATACCCGATTTTTCCCATCGCTTTCGCTTCTACTAACGCTTTATAGGCACCGCTGTTCCCCATCACTTCAGCGTATTCTTGTTCTGTTTTCACGTTGTGAAGTTGATAAATATCAATGTAATCGGTTTGTAATTGTTCAAGGCTTGTTTCAATATCTTTTTTCATATCTTCATAACTACGCGACATCGATTTCGTGCAAAGAATAAAGTTTTCTCTTCTTCCTTGTAAAGCCCTGCCAAAATACGCTTCAGAACAAGTGTATCCTCTTGCCGTATCAATGAAGTTTATTCCCTTATTGATAAGTTCATCAACTATATGAATGGCCTCTTCTTGAGTTGTTCTTTGGATTGGAATCCCTCCCAAACCAATTTCACTCACCATCAATTCTGTTTTCCCAAGTTTTCTTTTATCCACAGTCTTCACACCCTAGCATTTTTTTATAAACCACACTATAATTGATTTTTCCGCTTCTTCTTTGGGAAGCGTAAAGTTCATAACTTTTAACTTCACTACAAATATTCGTATTTATCTCTATATCCTCTTTTACTTCTCTTATCAAGGTAATATGAGGGTAAAAAGATCTTTTTTCAACCTTATATCCTTGTTTTGCTAATGCAAACAACAATTTTTCTTGTAACTCTATTAGCTCTTTTGTTTGTTCGATTTCCAATATAATCATATCTTTAAAACGAAGTACCTTTTTTACGCAAATAGAAAACTTTTGATGATTTATGGCATCCATCACACTTTTTATTGGCGCATAATCTGCGACTTCACCCAAAAATAGTAACGTTAAATGAACGTTATTAATCTCTGTATAATTACCTGTGATTCCTTGTAGTTGCACGGCTTTCATAATTTTTTGAATGAATAATAATGCTTTTTTGTCGGGTTTTATACCAATAAACACTCTCATACTGCTTCCCTTTCTACAGCAATCAAATAAGTTAGACATAAAGAATCCTTGCCTATTCCCATAGTGATGATATCCATTTTTTTACTTGTAACCATTGTTTATGAAAAAAATATTTATTTTATTCGTTTGTATTCAGCATAAACTCCCTAGGAATATCTAATTCAAAGGAAACTGCTTGCTTTGTTTGTGGATGTATAAATTTCAGCGCCTGTGAGAATAGCATTAATTTCCCTTTTGTTTTACCATAAATCTTATCGCCAATGATTGGATGATGCAAATGACTAAAATGCACTCTTATTTGATGGGTTCTTCCGGTAATAATTTCTGCTGCAACCAAACTCTTTTGTTTATTGCTTTGTATTGTTTGATATGTGGTAACGGCGTTCTTCCCACTGGAAGCAACACGATAGCAATTATTAATATGACGATTTCTACCAATATTTAAATCGATGATTCCATGTAAAGGGTTGAATATTCCTTCAACAACTGCAACATATTTTTTTGTTATTTGTCTGTTTTCCATCTGAAAACTCAAATGAGCAAGTGCCAAAGGATTCTTAGCAAATAGCACCAACCCCGTTGTTTCCAAATCAAGACGATGAATGCAATAAGCAGGCAAAAAGTTTTTTTTCTTTTGTAAGTAAAAATGGACAGCATTTGTTAGTGTTTCTCCTACTAACCCATCGCTATGAATTAAAATCCCTGCTGGTTTATTAACCAAAAGAATGTCATCATCTTCATAAACGATATCTATATCAAAATCCCAAAACGATACTGCATCTTCAGCAATTTCATCAAACGTAATTGCTATTTTATCTTGAGGATAAACCATCATCTTTGCTGTTGCTACTACACCATTAACCAACACTGAAGAAGAGGTTAGCAATTTATATATCTTTGCTTTTGCTAATTGATATTCAGCAAAAAAATCTACAATTGTTTGCTCTTTATCATTTATCATTCGTTTTATCATTCAACAACTCCAAAATCTCTTTTTCTTCAAGGGTGATAATCTTACATCCTTTATTCTTATATAATTGAACTTGTGCTAATTTTGTTTTAGGGCAATTTTCTAAGCAAATAAAGTAATCAACGCTACGATTAATGCTGCGAGCAATACAAGCTCCCGAAATAAGTAGCTTTTCAACAAATGCTTTTTTCGTGGTTGTTTTCGGCTTGCCCCCAAAAGCAATCACCTTATCCACAACAGCCATAACTTTAACAATATCTTCTGTACGCGCTTTTTTATATTCTTTGGTGGATGGCCAGTATTTATGTTCATTGTATCCTCCAAATACTAACCCTAATGCTTGATAAAGTTCTCCTTCGCTTGCCACATTCTTAACTCTTTTAGCACGCTCTATAATTTTCGTACAAACAAAGGCATCACTTAAGGCATTATGATGATGATGGATTAATTCTAAATAATCCGATAGGGTATTTAAACGGCAATTGGGTAATTCGTTTTTCCAAATTCGTTGAGCAATTTTCAATGTGCATCCTGTTTTTATATTAGGAACATCAAGGTTATATTTTTCTATAAGCGAACGTAAAACAGAAACATCAAAATCAGCGTTATGAGCAAACACCAAGGTGTTGAAGAAAAAATGTTTAATTTCTGGCCACAATTCAGCAAATGTTTTTTCTTTTACAACCATATCAGCAGTAATGCCATGAATTGCAGTATTAAACTCTAAAAATTCTCCTTGTGGATTAATTAAATATTCTTTTTCATATATGATTTTATCATTTGTCACAGCGACAATACCAATGCTGCAGGCACTTGATAATTCTGCATTAGCCGTTTCAAAATCAATTGCTACATAATCCATACTTTCCCCTCTTTGTTTCAATTATAACATATCTTATTAAAAAACCGAATCTACCGATTCGATTTTTATTTATTCTTATTCAACAACGTAGACAACGCCACGCCAGAAGCCTTCAAACACATCTAGCGGAAATTCATAATAAACGAACAATCCTGCCCCAAATCTGGAATTAATATTAGGATCATTACAAATTACATATGTTTTCCCATTCACTTCTTTATACCCACGAACAACAATCAAATGTCCTCCTGTTGTGTATAATCCCGTGTTGCCTTTGATACTAGCGCCGACTGGACCGACTGTAGCCAAATGCATTTTCAGTTCACTCCAAGAATACATTCTTTGTACATAGGCATCTAAACCGAATGCACCAATTGTCACTGTGTTATAAACCCAGTTGCCATATGTCGGATTGTTATGTCCTCGATCAGCTACCAAACCAGCAATATAGCGATGTTCATATTGAGGATCCTTATCGGTAAAATGAAATCCTTTATACTTCAGGAGCATTGTTGATGTCGTTGCACTGCAAATGGAACCACCAATCTCAGAGACCTCATTTTGATTTAATTTTGGTACATCATAATCGATTTCTGTTGGTAGATTGGCTGTGCTAGGAGCATATACATAGTTTTCAAGATTCAACGTAACCGCCACTAACGACAATGCTGGAGAATCTACCCCTACGGATGTTCTTCTTAGTGTAATTTTATATTGGAAAGCTTTGCCTTTATAGGGTGAATTTAGTAATATTTCATCCGTGTTCATTCGCACTCGGGTATCGGTTTGATTATAGTATAAATTGTTTCTCCCCAATCCCCATTCGCCATATGTGAAATATTTACTCCATACACTATCTGCTTTTACCTTTATTTGTAATTCGCATGTTGCTGTTGTACTTGATATTGCAGCCCAAGAAGCAACCAATTCAGTATAACTTTTGGTATTATAAATAAGCGATTCATAAGAGCCTTCTAGCGCTCCTGCCATCAATACCAATTTACCATTTTTTATCTCAACATTCGTCATGTTTGCTTCAAGGTAATCCTTGGCTCTATCTACTAAGACATGATTACTTAATTTTCTTTCTGTTTCAACCATAATTTTTGTTTTCACCTCAAATACCAAATCTAATTTTTCTTCACCTAAAGCAAGGCTTAAGGTCATCATGATTATTTCCTCTTTACTTGTGAGAGTAACGATTCCATCATTAGCAATAATTTCATTATTGGATGATTTCCAGATGCCACTAACTCCATAATCAAAGTTTGTTGGCAATGAAAGATCTCCTTCAACCAAACTTGGAAGCGAAATTTTCTCCGCAACAAGTTCTAGCTTTTTTTGATTAGGATATGTCTTTACCAGTATGTGAAACTCTTTGCTATCAATAAACTCATCATTCTTTCCAAAGATTAATGTGGCTGTTAATGTAACATACGTATCTTCAGGAACATAATAGTAGGTCCCCTTCGTATCCAAAATATTTTTATCAGATGTAGACCAAACAATCCTTACACCATTCATGAGTGTTGGTAGTACAATGTCTTCTACGACCTCTAATGGAATCGTCAATTGCCTTACAACTTCTGTAAATACTTCTTCCGCATAAGCCTCAATGAGAATTGATCCCATATTTTTTTCAACTGAAATATCACCAATACTACCCGTTACGACTATGCTAACCACAACATCATCAAAATTTCGAGTAATTACACCTTCGTTTGTTATTGCTGTATTATCTGTTTGCCAAGCAAGAATAATTTCTTTATCCAAATAAACATCTTTTTTTAAAAAAACTAGATTTTCTTTTGTCGTTTTTGGTAAAACAATTGTTTCTAGATAATCCCTAATAACCTGTTCTATTTGTTCTTCTGTTTCTATTGGAGTAACTGGCTCCTCTGGTGTTTCTGGCGTCTCATCATCGTGAGGAAGAACCTCTTCTTCAATAGGTTTACAAGAAATCAAAAAAAACATTATTAACATCATGACAACCAGTACGTATTTTTTCATAAAATCCCTCGCTAGAATTGTATCATTTACTGCTCAAAAAGGCAAAACTTTTATATTTTTAATTACACTTACATTAAATTAGGAAACCGAGCTTGGGTAAGCTCGGTTTAGGAAGGGGATGTTGTGAATAAATAAATTTATTCACCGCTTTATGTAGGGGATAAGTACAATTCTTTCGAATTGCGAATGTATTATAACAA
>Ga0265294_10002377_pt1 | contig 24711 bp, 18 predicted proteins | sample MunlanPumphouse3_FD_192504 | JGI IMG/M metagenome (GOLD analysis project Ga0265294, IMG submission 192504) | Groundwater microbial communities from a municipal landfill in Southern Ontario, Canada - Pumphouse #3 | ecosystem: Environmental > Aquatic > Deep subsurface > Groundwater | place... | reverse complement strand
TCCGGAGCATCCACTTGCTGATTACAACAATTTTGTCGGTAACGGAATCTCAAAACTTATTGAGCTCGCATTGCCGGAAGAACATCGCGACAAGGAATATGTGACACAGATAAGAGCTGAGTTTATAGAATATTACAAACAACATATCCATGACAAAACTTATCCGTATGAAGGTATAAAAGATTTGCTTAAAGAATTGGCAAACAGAGGTATTATGATTGCTGTCGCTTCAAATAAATTTCAGTCTGGTGTTGATGAACTTTTAGAATACTTCTTCCCTGAAATAAATTTTGTGGCTAAGATGGGGCAAAGCGATAATATGCCCGTGAAACCAAATCCGACAATGGTATATACAATCATTGACAAAGCAGGTGCGTCTAAAGCCGATACTCTTTATGTTGGTGATTCTAATGTAGATATGAAAACGGCTCGTAATGCCGGCTTGTTGCCTGTCGGTGTAACATGGGGCTTTCGTACTCGTGAGGAACTTATAGAAAATGGAGCTTGGCAAATAGTTGATAAACCGGCAGAAATATTATCTTTAATATAACAACTGAAAGGCAATTTTGTGATTTTCGCAATGCTAATGAATCTACGCGTACGTTTTTTTCTCAGCCTTTTGCGTAGTTTGAAAAACTTAATGTATCTTTGCAGCTAAAAATAAGAAATATGTTTGAAAGTTTAAGCGATAGATTGGAAAGGTCTTTCAAAATATTGAAAGGTCAGGGCTATATTACAGAAATCAATGTTGCAGAGACACTTAAAGATGTCCGTAAATCTTTAATAGAAGCTGATGTGAGCTATAAAGTAGCTAAAAGTTTTACAGATGACATCAAAGATAAGGCTATAGGTCAAAAAATATTGACATCTGTTTCACCAAGTCAGTTGTTAGTGAAAATTGTTCATGACGAGTTGGCAAAATTGATGGGCGAAGAACATACGGAAATTAATATTAAGCCCAATCCGGCTATCATACTTATTGCAGGTTTGCAAGGTTCGGGTAAAACTACTTTTTCGGCTAAGTTGGCTAATTTTTTAAAGACTAAACGTGGCAAAAAACCTCTTTTGGTTGCCGGTGACGTATATCGTCCTGCCGCTATAGATCAGCTTAAAGTTTTAGGCGAATCAATAAATGTTGAGGTTTATTCCGAACCCGATAATAAAAAGCCTGTTCAAATTGCAAAGAATGCGATAAAATATGCAAAAGATTATGGCTTTTCGGCAGTTATCATAGATACTGCAGGGCGTCTTGCTGTTGATGAAGAAATGATGAACGAAATAGCTGCCGTAAAAGATGCCGTTTCTCCTCATGAAACTTTATTCGTAGTTGACTCTATGACAGGTCAAGATGCTGTGAATACCGCCAAGGCTTTCAATGATAAAATAGATTATGACGGCGTTGTACTTACTAAACTTGATGGCGATACCCGCGGCGGTGCTGCAATATCAATAAAGGCTGTTGTAGATAAGCCAATAAAATTTGTCAGTCTTGGCGAAAAAGTCGACTCTTTGGATGTGTTTTATCCTAAACGTATGGCTGACCGTATACTTGGCATGGGTGATATTGTGTCATTTGTAGAGAAAGCACAAGAACAATTTGATGCCGAAGAAGCTAAAAAACTTCAACGTAAAATAGCTAAAAACACCTTTAATTTTGATGATTTTCTACAACAAATCAAACAAATTAAAAAGATGGGCAATATGAAAGATCTTATGGGAATGATACCCGGCATGGGCAAAGCTCTCAAAGATGTGGATATCGATGACAATTCTTTTAACGGTATAGAGGCAATTATATATTCGATGACACCGGAAGAAAGAGAAAATCCTTTACTCATAGACGGCAGTAGACGTAAGAGGATAGCTAATGGCAGCGGCACCTCGGTTCAGGAAGTAAACCAGTTGCTAAAACAGTTTGGCGATACGCGAAAAATGATGAAGATGATGACAGCAAGTGGCGGAAAAGCTAAAATGCTGAGAAATATGAGACGCCCGTAAGTTGCGAAAAATCTTGCTGCTGAATTGTTCTTCGATTGAGTATAATGTTTAAATATTTTAATATAAACAAAAAGATAATTATATATGACGCTGATTGATGGAAAATTGGTTTCTTCAGCTATTAAAGAAGAAATAAAAAAAGAAGTCGCCGGAATTTTGGACTCAGGCAAGCGAGCTCCGCATCTCGTGGCTATCATTGTAGGGGAAGACCCTGCAAGTATGACTTATGTCAGTAATAAAGAAAAAGCATGTCATGCTGTGGGTATAACTTCTTCTGTGTATAAAATGCCTGTTGAGACTACACAAGACGAACTTCTTAAGGTTGTGGATTTTATGAACAGAGATGCAGATATTGATGGCATCATTGTTCAGTTGCCACTTCCTGCATCTATAGATAAGAATGTGATTATTAATGCAATAGATCCTAAAAAAGATGTAGACGGTTTCCACCCTGAAAGTGTTGGGAAGATGGTAGCAGGCATGGATACTTTTTTGCCGGCAACTCCTTATGGTATAGTCAAACTTCTTGAATATTATAAAATAGAAACAGAGGGTAAACATTGCGTAATAGTCGGCAGAAGCAACATAGTTGGCACTCCTGCTGCTATTTTGCTGTCGCGTAAAGCATATCCCGGAAATTGTACCGTCACACTTTGCCACAGCAAGACACCAAATATCAAGGAGTTATGTCTTAGTGCCGATATAATTATCGCAGCTATCGGCAAGCCCGGATTTATCACGGCTGATATGGTTAGAAAAGGCGTAGTGGTAATAGATGTGGGTACTAATAGAGTGGAATCGACAGAAACAAAGTCGGGTTATGCTTTATTAGGAGACGTGGATTTTGAGAATGTATCTAAAGTCGCCGGTTATATAACGCCGGTTCCGGGCGGCGTTGGTCCTATGACTATCACAGGCTTGATACAAAATACTCTTAAAGCATATAAACAAGCTAATATTTAGTTCATTGCGAACTAATTTAATATCATAAAATAATATATAAAAGGTGAGAAATCATCAATAAAAATACAATGTATGAAACAATTGATTGAGTGTGTTCCGAACTTCAGTGAAGGGAACGATATGAGTTTGATAGGAAAGATAACAGATGAGATAAAAGCTGTTGAGGGTGTTAAACTTTTAGATGTAGACCCGGGTAAGGCGACAAACAGGACTGTCGTTACTTTTGTTGGTGAACCTGAACCGGTTTGTGAAGCTGCATATAGAGCTGTAAAAAAAGCCGGAGAGCTTATAGATATGAGTAAACATCATGGAGAACACCCGCGTTTTGGTGCAACAGACGTTTGTCCGTTAGTGCCGGTGGCAAATATCTCTATGGAAGAAACTGTCGAATATGCACATAAATTGGCGAAAAGAATAGGCGAAGAGCTTGAAATTCCTATATATTGTTATGAATCAGCGGCTTACAAGCCTGAAAGAAAGAATTTGGCAAATTGTCGTTCCGGAGAATACGAAGGATTGAAGGATAAATTGGTAAATCCTGAATGGAAGCCTGATTTCGGTCCTGCGGAGTTTACTCATGGTGTCGTTAAAACCGGCTGTACCGCTGTTGGTGCAAGAAACTTTTTAGTAGCTTACAATGTGAACCTGAATACAACCTCCGTAAGGCGTGCAAACGCTATAGCTTTTGATGTGAGAGAAAGAGGCAGAGTAAAACGTGAAGGTAATACTTTGACAGGTAAAATTGTAAAAGATGAAAAAGGTAACAAAGTGTATACCCCAGGCACGCTGAAATCTGTAAAAGCTATAGGCTGGTATATAGAAGAATATGGTGTCGCTCAAATATCCATGAACTTAACAGACATCTCCGTATGCTCTGTGCATCAAGCTTTTGAGGAAGTATGTAAAAAAGCCGATGCAAGAGGAATAAGAGTTACCGGCTCCGAATTGGTTGGACTTGTGCCATTAAATTCTTTGTTGGAAGCAGGACGTTATTTCTTGAAAAAGCAACAACGTTCAACAGGTATCTCCGATGCGGAAATTATAAAGATAGCTGTGAAATCATTAGGACTTGATGATTTAGCACCTTTTGATCCACAGAAGAAGGTTATCGAATATTTGCTTGAAGATAATAGCGGCAAACGTTTGATAGATATGAATCTGAAAGCTTTTGCTGAAGAAACAGCCAGCGAGTCGCCGGCTCCGGGCGGCGGTTCTATATCGGCGTATATGGGAGCTATGGGAGCAGCACTTGGCACGATGGTGGCTAATCTGTCATCTCATAAGCGCGGCTGGGACGACCGTTGGGAAGAGTTCTCCGATTGGGCTGTAAAAGGTAAATATTATCAAGACCTGTTGGTGAAAATGGTCGATGAAGATACTAATGCTTTCAATAAAATTATGGACGCATTTGCGCTGCCTAAAAAAACTGATGAAGAAAAAGCAGCTCGTCATGAAGCAATACAGGCGGCAACCAAGTTTGCAATAGAAGTACCATTTAAAACTATGCAGCTGTGCTACGAATCTATGCAGGTGATGAAGGCTATGGCTGAAATAGGCAATCCGAACTCCGTGTCTGATGCGGGTGTTGGTGCTTTGGCTGCAAGAGCCGGCGTGCGCGGCGCATACCTTAATGTCAGAATAAATGCCGCTTCTTATGAAGATAAAACATTTGTAGACGATATTCTTGCAAAAGCTGCCGACATCAGCGCAAAGGCTGAAGCTGCTGAAAATGAAATTATGAACATAGTCGAAACAAAACTATAAGAATAAATTGTAGAGCCGCAAAATTTTGCGGCTCTACAATTTATGCAATCTGCATATAATCAATAATTATAAAAAATAGCAATATGAAAAAATCCTTATCTCTTGTATCAGTATTCTTGGTATTTCTTGCCATGGGCTTTGGCGATGCCGCCGGGCAGCTTGTCTCAATTATCGAAAAAGCATTCAACGTTTCACCTTTCACCGCTTCGTTTGTTTCTTTCTCAGGAATGATTATGTTCGGCGTGCTGTCTGTTCCAATGGGAGTCCAACAGTCTAAAATCGGGAAAAAGAAAATGTTGATTATGGGCTTGTTGCTGTTTTTGTTGGGTGCATTGTTACCTATAATTGCTTTTAATCTGTATGTGATTTTTGCGGCTGTATTGCTGATGGGAGCCGGAGCTACAATATTGCAGGTGTCTGGAAATCCATTGATGCGCGATGTGTCGCCGGAAGGTAAGTATTCAAGTAATTTGTCTTTTGCACAATCTGTGAAGGCTATAGGTACGTTGTCAACATCTTTGATTATTGCTATCGTGGGAACTAAGTTGATGAAATATGCGTGGTTCTCTTTAAATGCTGAAAATGAAGCTGTCAACATCGGCTTTAGAATATTATTTCCGATATTTGCCGCTATCTTGTTTATAACGTTGCTGTTAGTAATAAAATTTGTTCCGAATAAAATAGAAAAGGAGGAAACTAAACCTACAACATTTGTCAATTGCTTGCGCACTTTGAAAAATCCGTATATCATGATAATGTTTCTCGGCATATTCTTTTATTGCGGTGCAGAGGCTTCAATGTTTAACCGTATTCCATCAGTATTGATGACAACAAACCCGGGAATACCGTCTACCATAGGTAATATCGTGTTAATTGTGGCTTTGTTCGTAGGTAGATTTGTCGGCGGCGCAGCTCTGAGAGTAATTAAACCAAATGTGTTTCTGTTTATCACAATACTTATTTCTATCGTTGGCAATGTGTTGCTGTTCCTGCCTTATAACGCATTTACTACATGGCTGAGTTTCATATTGATAGGAATAGGCTTTGCAAACATATTTCCACTGATTTTTTCTATCTGTATTGATAGATATCCGGATAAATCTAACGAAATCTCCGGCTTGATGACAACAGCAATAGTCGGTGCAGCTTTTGTTCCGTTGTTGACCGGTTATGCTGCCAACTTCGACCCTAAATATGCTTTTATAGTTACACTTGTTTGTTTAGCTTATTTAGTGTTCGTCTCTTTAACAAATATGAAAAAGAAGTTATCTTAAATTGATTATTTGATAAATCGATTCAGATGGATAAATCTGTCTATCAGCGTGTTTATCTCATTGGAGATTTTTAATTTGTAGATTGTTATTACTCCTAATGCGGATAAAATACTGGTGCGGAGTATTGCATCTATGGATTTGGCTACCAGCGAGTTAATGTTTATTGACAATATCATCGGTTTTACAAATGTTACTAACAGATAGTTGAATAGAAACATTATCAATATTATAATTATTACTTTAACCTGATTAAATGAGAACGGATTTGTTTTTATTGTAAATCCGACAAGTCCCAACAACAAGGCATAGTTTATGACATAAGCTAAAAGAGAAGCGATTGCTGCGCCTTCCATACCGTACAGAGGGATTAGTTTTATGTTGAGAAAGATGGCTGAAACTGTAAGTATTGCAGTAAATATCAGTGAATAATAATAATATTTTGAGTATGCGAGTACTGATGTGCCTATACTTAACACGGAGTTGTATATACGGGACAGTCCTAAGAAAAAGAATACCCATTTTGCAGGAGCGTACTGGTCGCCGTTGGGTAATAGCTCAAAGAACAAATCAACATTTATCCAAATGGCAAAAAATATAAAAGAACCGGCAATCAGTTGATGTAGCGAGACTTTTTTGCATAATACATTGGCTGTTTTTATGTCGTTATCTTTCATTGCTTGCGAAAGATGTGGTTGCGAGATAGCCCCCAAAGACCTGTAAGGGATGTCAATCATAGAAGCCATAAATAGAGCTATTGTGTATATGCCGGTAAAATGCAGTCCCATTTTGTTAGAGATGAAGAACGTATTTATAGCCGGCGTGATTTGTCCGGCAAGAGCTGCTACTATTAAGAAAGAGGTGTACAACAAATATTCTCTTTTTAACGATTTTGTTATGACTTTAAAATTTGGCTTTAATGAGATTCGTTTAAATGACAACAAATATATAAGGTCAATTATTGCTGCCACAGCATAAATAGAGCAGAAAATGATGATAAAGCCGTAAAAGTTAACTATTCCGCAATGATATATCAGATAAGAAGCAAGTGTGAGTACACGTACTAATATTTCGCGGACAAATTTAGGTACGACAATTCTTAAAAGGACGTTTGAGTTGGTTTCAAAAATTGCCATATACAGCATAAAAAATCCTAACGGAAAAATAAAGTAGTAGTATGGAATAAATTCCGGAGATTCTTTTGCAAAAAATGACTCTACAGGAGCTTTTAGAAGCAGGAATAAGAATCCGTATATCAAAAAGCCTATAAAAGGAATTACTAATGTCCAGAAGAAGAAGCCGTTATCGTGAGATTTTTCGTCTTTGAAATAAGGGTAAAATTTTATTATAGACGAACTTGTACCTAATTGTGCAAAGCCTGCAAACACTGTGGCAATTTCTATCAATACTCTGGTAATGCCTATTTCGGTAGCGGTTAAAGTTGTTGTAAGAACAAAAAATGTTGTGATAAAACCTATGCCTGTGCCAATATAATTGACGATTGAACCCTTTATACTTTGCCTTGCAACTACACCCATTTAATCTGTTTATTTATAATGAATTAAATACTTATTGTAATAATATCAATATTATCATTTCTAATTGGCAAAGATAGTTATTTTGATAAATATAATTTATTACGAAATAAATATTTTATTTTTTTTGCAGTATGAAAAAAATGATTACTTTTGCACGAAATTTTTAATTTATTTTTTAATGAACATTTTTATTGGAAGCTTACCTTATAGTGTTAAGGACGGCGAATTACAAGAATTATTTGAAGAGTACGGAGAAGTTAGCTCTGCAAAAGTTATCACAGACAAATTTACAAACAGAAGTAAAGGCTTCGGCTTTGTTGAAATGCCTGACGATGAAGCAGCTCAAAAGGCTATCAATGAATTAAATGGCACCGAAATCGGTGGTCGTAACATTGTTGTTAATAAAGCTAATGACAGAGAAGCAGCTCCGAGAAGTAATAGATATGATAGTAGAAAACCGAGATATTAATATTGTGTGGTGAATTTACAAGTAGTACTTGTTACTTTAAAAAAAGCCTGTTTGTTTTAAACAGGCTTTTTTTGTGCCAAAAATTGTCTGCGCATCCATAATATTAAAGCCACTACTAATAATAACGAAATAATTGCAAGGTATATGTTCGAGTACGAAGGTGTGTTATCCTGCACACTGCTTAAACTACCGGAATTATAAAGCACAAATTGACTTATTATGGCTATCGAATTGTTGGTTAAATGTATTATAATGGGTATCAATATGTTACGTCCGTAAAAGAAACAATAGCCTAATATTAAGCCAAGTACCATGCGAGCAAGAAAACCATAAAATTGAAAATGTGCGGCACTAAATATAATTGCTGTGATGATAATAGCCAAATGAGGACTTCTCATTTTTGTAGTCAACAACTTTTGAATACAGCCTCTAAACATCAGTTCTTCTCCAATTGCCGGTATTATGGCTATAATGAACAAATTTGCAATTAAACCGCCAATTTTGTCTGTGTTTAAAAAACGATATGTTAATTCGGTAGATTTATTTTCCATCTCCTGCATCCAAGTTTCTATCAATCTCATAGAATCGGGTAGTGCCATTTTGCTGTTAACTTCTATTAACCAATCAATTAATGGAATTGAGATTAGTAAAATCAGTAAAGCACATAACCATATTGTCAGCTGCGGTCTATAGTTTATTCCTAAAAATTCTTTTGTGTTGAAATGATTTATTTTGAAGAAGATAAACGGTGGAATGATAAATGTGAATATCTGTGACAGTAACTGAATGATTTTAAGTAAAGAAGTGCTGCATTGCTCTGCATTGCTGCCTGTTAAAGAGAAAATTAATGAGCTTATTAGGGTTATTGCCAATAATGAAATTAAAGTGATAAGCATTAATTGCAATAGCAGCATTATAGTATTGTCTTTTTTGTTCATAAAGTTTTGCTTTTTGTGAAACTTAATTGTTGTCTATAGATATTTTTGAGTTCCCTATTCCGAATAGGGCAAAGTCGTATTTTACAGGGTCTTCTTTGTCGAGTAGTTGTAGCTTTTTTGTCAATTCTTCGGCGGCTTTCCAGTTGTTGCTATTGCTGTCGATTAAATTTAGGTTTCTTGCTACATTTCCTACATGTACGTCTAAAGGTATTATCAGGTCGCACGGACTGATATTTTTCCAAAGTCCGAAGTCTACTCCGCTATTGTCGTTTCTAACCATCCAGCGTAGAAACATGTTGATGCGTTTTGCTGCCGCCCCCTTCTCCGGATTTGCAACATGCTTTGCTACCCGCTGAGGATAATCATTTTGAAAGAATATTTTTCTAAAATTTATGATGGCGTTTTTTATCTTGTCTTCGCTGCACGATTGGTACCCATCGGTAAAAACCTTCTCTAATCCGCCGTGATTTGTGTAAATGTTGTGCAAACTGTTTATAAAACACACTAAATCAACTTCTTGAAATGTGCGGTAATAAAAGCCTGCTAACTTTTCTATGTCGTTTTTGTCTGCATTGATGATGAAATCGTAAGGAGCATTGTCCATACGCTTTATTATGTCTAATGCGCTGTTAATTATGGCTTTACGATTTCCCCACGCAATGGTCGCCGCCAAAAATCCGGATATCTCTATGTCTTCTTTATCTTGAAATTTATGCGGAATGCAAATAGGGTCGTTGTCAATAAATTGCTTCTCGTCAAAAACTCTATAATAGTAGTTCAGTATTTCTTCAGTTGTCATTTTATTTGTTTATATTGTCAAAAAAATCAGGGTACGACTTGGAAACACAGTCGTAATTGTCTAATTTGATATTTCTGTTTATCTTCTCAAATATCGAAAATGCCATTGCTATTCTGTGGTCGTTGCCTGTAATTATTGTTAAATTTTCGATTTTATCTAAGTCATTTTTATTTTGATATACTGTTATCATATTGTCTGATGTTGCTTCTACTTTGTAGCCCAGACTGTTTAAATTACTTATTATCAATTTAAAGCGGTCGGATTCTTTCCATTTTAAATTTTCTAATCCGCAAAGTGTAGTCGTGATGTTGTTTATTGCAGCTGCAACAGCTATTGCCGGAGCTAAGTCCGGTGTGTCTATTAAGTTGAACCACAAATTATTAGCTTTGGGTCCGGTGGCTTTTTTTTCAATTATGATGCCGTCTTCGACTGCTGTTGTTACTATATTGTAATTTTTCATATAACTGCTGATGATACAATCACCCTGTAAATTGCTGAGGTACAGGTTTTTAATCTTGATTTTACCTTCATTATAACAACTTAGTAGAGCGTACCAAAACGCTGCTGCCGACCAATCATATTCAAGGTCGATGTTTTTTATGTCGATTTTTTCGTCTGCATGAGAAACTGTTATCTGATTTTCCGTAACAGATGTCGGTAATCCTATTTTGTTCATCATGGAAGCTGTCATACAGATATACGTGTATGATGGCGGCTTACATTTCATATTGATAGTCAGTCCGTTACTTAGTTTCCCGCCAATCATCATTAATGATGATATAAATTGGCTGCTTGCAGTTGCTCCGATGTCTAATATTCGTTTGTCTAAATTAAGCCGTTTTTTAATAATCACCGGCGGAAATCCTTGGTTTTCAGTATATTCTATTTCACTGCCCAAGTTTTTTAACATAGTGACAAGTTCTTTGACAGGGCGTTGTTTCATTCTGCTGCTGCCGGTGATTAAGGTACCTTTGTTTTGTAAAGCAGCAACAGAAAGGATAAATCGCAACACGCTGCCGGCGTTGTCGCAATAACAAACCTCAGGTATGTTTTCTTGTAATAATCCATATAGCAAAACTACATCATCCGGAGCATTTGTCGGCAACATAAGTTTCTCATTTCCATATAGATAATTCAGTATCAGCAAACGGTTAAATATACTTTTGTTTAACGGTACTTCAACTTCTTTATTTATATATGATAACTTATTTGTTTGCATAGTCTGTTAAAAACTCCAAACTTTTAATTATTTTATCTTCGCTTACAGGAACATCAATTACCATGTCCTCAATGTCTTTCATCAAAACAAAATTGATATTGCCGTTATAATTCTTTTTGTCGTCTTTCATGATTTTCATAATCAGAGAGATGTCATCTTTGTTTATTGTCGGAGAATTATTGTCTTCAATAATTTTGATATATTTTGAGTACTTGTTGATGTCAAAGTCAAAATATTCCGATGAAATTTTGATAGTGGCTATCATGCCTAATCTAATCGCTTCGCCGTGAGTTATTTTGTTAAGCATAGCTGCTTCGATGGCGTGACCGATGGTGTGTCCGAAGTTCAGGATTTTTCTTTTGCCGTTTTCTTTAAAATCGACATCAATAACAGACTTTTTTACAGCTATTGATTTGATTAACAGTTTTTTATAATATTCGTCGTCTTTTGGTGTTTGTTCAATATATTTAAAGATGGATTTATCGCCGATGATAGCGTGTTTTATTATTTCTGCCATGCCGGATTTGAGTTGTCGTTCCGGCAGTGTTTTGAGGAAAGAAGTGTTTACGGCTATTAAGTTAGGGTTGTTGAATAATCCGATTTGGTTTTTGATATTGTTGAAGTTGACACCGTTTTTTCCGCCCCATGCGGCATCAGTTTGAGCTAAAAGCGTTGTAGGAATAGAAATATAGCTTATACCTCGTTTAAATGTTGAAGCTGCAAACCCGCCAGTGTCGCATACAATGCCGCCGCCTAATAACAACATCACTGTTTTTCTGTCACAATGATATTCGAGTAACTTGTTCCAAATACTTATTACTGTGTCAATGGTTTTGTCGTTTTCGCATGCTTCAATGGTTATTATGTCAACACAGTAGTTGTCAATAATTTTGGTAAGTAAGTTAAGGCAGTAATTATGGGTATTGTTGTCATCAAGAATTACAAAGTGAGTGTCTTTGGTAAAATGTTCATCAAAATACGATTGTAATTCGAATAAAAAGGAGTTGCCATAAGATATGAAAGATACAGGGGCGGTAGATATTACAGCCTCTGTATTGTCGATTGTTTCATATCTGTTGTTCATGTTGTTGCTCTATTTTACTTATTGTCAATTGTTTAAATTGATGTTGAGAAAATTCTCGTTTTTCCGTCTGCTGAAGGTGTGATATTTACTTTTACGGTGTCGGTTGGAAGAAAGTTTTCTATAATTTGCGGCCATTCGATGAAGCAGTAGTTGCCGCTATACAGATAATCTTCGCCGCCGATGTCAATAAATTCGTTGATTTTATTCAGGCGATAGCAGTCGAAATGATAAATGCTGTCGCCGTCATCTGTAAAGTATTCATTTACGATAGCGAAAGTTGGGCTGTTTACAATGTCGCTGACTTTTAATATAGAGCAGAAGGCTTTTGTAATTGTTGTTTTTCCTGCGCCCATCTGTCCGTACAGTGCAAATACTCTTTTGTCTTTGTAAGATGTAAGTATTTCTTTAGCAACAGTTTCCAATTGACTTATGTCGTCACAAAAGATTTCCATTGATTTATTATTTTGCTGATAAGAGTATAAACGGAATAATCATTTCCTCCATGGAAATGCCTCCGTGTTGGAAGGAATTTTTATAGTAATTTGCGTAATAGTTGTAATTATTAGGGTATGCAAAGAAGTCGTTACCTTTTGCGAAGGCGAAAGTAGATGTTAAGTTTGTCTTTGGCAGGAATAGTTCTTCAGGATTTTTGACTTCCATAGCTTGTTTTTTGTTATAGTCGATATTTTTTCCTGTTTTGTATCTGAGGTTGGTGTTAGTAGCCTTATCTCCGATAATTTTTATTGGGTTATCAACTTTTATGGAGCCGTGGTCGGTAGTAATGGCTATATTGATTTTTTTTGCGGCGAGGGTGCAGATGATATCATAAAGTGCTGAATGTTCGAACCATGACTCGGTAAGCGATCTGTAGGCGGCATCATCGTCAGCGAGTTCTTTTATTATCTCCATTTCGGTGCGTGCGTGAGACAGCATGTCTACAAAGTTATATACGATTACATTAAAGTCGTTATTGTATAAGTTAGGCAGCGTTTCATATAATTTTTTGCCTGCTTGTAAGTTCAACACTTTCGTATAAGAATATTTTATATTGCTTTTTCCGTGACGTTTCAGGTTTTCACCTAAAAGTACTTCTTCGTATTGGTTTTTGGTTCCTTCATCTTCTTCATTAAGCCAATATTGCGGATATTTCTTTTGAATTTCGGAGGGCATAAGTCCGGCGAAAAGAGCGTTGCGCGCATATTGTGTTGTTGTAGGAAGTATGCTCGAAAATAGGTATTCGTTGTCGACTCTGTAATAATCCGAGATGATTTTTTCTATGATTTTCCATTGGTCGTAGCGCATGTTGTCAATCAGAATCATGAAAGTGGTTTTTTCGCCGAGAGTTGGAAAGACATATTCTTTGAGAGCTATGTGCGACATTACCGGCTTTTGAGGGTCATTTGATGAGGGCTTAAGCCAATCTCTGTAATTTTTTTCTATGAATTTGGAAAACAAGTTGTTGGCTTCCTGCTTTTGCATTGCGAAAATTTCGTACATGTTAGGGTCGGTAGATGTGCCTAAACGTAATTCCCAATTAACGAGCCTTTTGTAATTGTCAGCCCATTCGGCAAAATTGTTTATATTGGAAAGGTCCATGCCTATACCTCTGAATGCTTGTTGGTAAGTTTGAGATGTTCGCTCACTGACTAACTTTTTATTTTCGAGATTTTTTTTCAGACACAATAAAATCTGGTTCGGATTAACAGGTTTTATCAGATAGTCGGCTATGTTTGAACCGATTGCATTTTCCATCAGATTTTCTTCTTCACTTTTTGTTATCATCACGACAGGAGTATTAGGGCGTACCTCCTTAATTGCTTCAAGAGTCTGTATTCCTGAAATCCCCGGCATCTGCTCGTCTAAAAAGATAATGTCAAATTGTTGCCCCGCAATTATCTCAAGCGCATCGCTGCCATTGTTTGTCGTCGTTACATCGTAGCCTTTACCTTCAAGAAAAATTATGTGCGGCTTTAAAAGCTCAATTTCATCGTCTACCCAAAGAATTTTTATCTTATTCATATTGTAAATTTAATTGTTTAACACTAAATGTAATGTTGTTGCATGTTTTTATTTTGATTACCTTTTAATAATGCTGATATAACCTTTTTTATTGTGTTTTTTGTGGAAAAATATCTTAACGCCATATAAAAAAAGAGGTAGCAAGTACTACCTCTTTGTATATGTATTAACGTATATACGGATTTTATTCTACAACAATATTTTTTTCGGTGATATTGTTGTTGTCGTTGATAATCATAAAATACAGACCTTTGGATAAAGATGAAATATTTATGGTTGAGGAGTTGCCGCTTTCTATAACTAATTGACCGGTAGTGTTATATATCAAAACCGATTTTAAATTGACAGTATTATAGATGGTAACAGCGTTGGAAGCAGGGTTGGGATATATTTTGATAGAGCTGACTTGTTCATTTATTCCTACAGGTGAATTAAATACAGCTTTAACAGTGATGTCTGCCTCAACAGTAAAAGAATATTCTGCATCAGTGCAGACTGTTTCTCCGTTTATAATCCAACCGCCGAAAGTATAATCGTTGATAGGGTAGGCGGTTAATGTTGCGGTTGAGCCTACAGAGTAATTACCGCTGCCGAGTGCATATCCCTGACCTTCAATGTTTACGCTGACTTCTGCCGGAGAGCTGAAGAAAACAGAGAAAGGAACATACTCGTAATCTTCATAAGTGCCGTCACTTGAATGAATGATTTGTCCGTTGCCGCCTTTAAGAATATAGTGACCGTCACCATGTCCGTTATTGATGCCATCACCTTCCGAATCAAAGATTTCAAATTTATAGCAGTCTTCAGCTTCAATATCAATATCGAGCATTATTAACCTTGTACCGTCAGTGGCAAGTTGTGTGTACGGTCCACCGTTAGCAATTACGCTGTTGTCGTAATTTACAATCTGCCACGTCACTTGGTTGCCGTATTTATCGTGCCAAAGCATTAGTGTCACTTTATGACCTATGCCGATGCTACCTTCCGGAATAAATAATTCGAGTTCTTTGGTCGAATTAGCAGTCGGCGTAATAGCAATGCCGTTGGCTTTTAGTATGGTAATGTTTATTGTCGTATAATCATCATCTATATAAATAGGTAAATTTACGATTGCTGTTTCATATTTGGCAATATTACCTTCCCAAGTGTCGGTAATATGGATGTCGCCGTAATCTATGGTGTACTCCATAGATGTAATGTTGTCGTTACCGATGTTCATGATAGTTGCATCTATGCCGGAGTTGTTGTCACAAATGACTACACTTTCTTGAGCAAAGTTTGCTATTAACGGATTTACATTTTGATTAGATGAAGCGTCTATTATGTAAGTCAATTCGTTAACTGATAATATGTTATAATTGTTTGTGCTGACCCAAGCTAAGAATTGCAGGTCTTCGAAGACGACATCAACTCCGTTAGGAGTGCCTATGTTTTCCGGAATTTGATATTCATAAACTTTTTGTATTAAAGTTCCTTCGGTTGTAGGTTCAATTGTTTCACCCCATGCGGAAGTTGTAATGACATCTCTCATAATGTGCATGTGGTTATATTGTCCGTTGATGATTTGTGACGGATTTGAACTCATGCCGGATTGAGAGCCGAGAATGTTGTTTTGCAGCATGGCAACTGTAAGTTGGTTGGTAGATGCACTGCTGTTGGCGGTATAATAAACCTCTACTATGATGGTTGCTAATCTCGTTTCCGTGTTGACAATACATACGCCGCCGATGTTGACTTCGGAAGCCTGTGCCAACTGAATATTGGTAGTACCTGACCACTGACCGCGGTTAAGAGCGGTTGTACTGCTTCTGTTGACTGCACCGCACGGATACCCGCTAATGGAAAACCCGTCGTGGATAGTCGTGCCGTCTGTTGTCAAAAAGTTGGGATAAGTACTGGCAGCAAAACTGCCCGCATGAATGTTAATAGCCCAAACTCTTCCGGGATTGGCAGCTACTATCTCGTTGGCAATTCTATGCCCGTCAGGACAATACTGGCAATTTCTGCCGGTAAATTCTTCTATTATGACATTACGGTTGCTCGGCGTGGTGCTTACAAATGTTTGTGCGGGAAGTTGGACAAATAATAAAAGCAATAATGCTAATGGTAATAAATGTTTCATGTTTTAAATGTTTAAAAAGGTAAACGCTTACAAGCGTTTACCTTTTTGTTATCATTAAAATTGTATAAATTATTCTTTGATGAATTTAATGTCGGATGATACACCATCAATATTTACTCTGAGAATGTAAATGCCGTTAGCGAGAGATGAAACGTCTATAGAATTAGATACAGTGTTGATGTCTAATGCTTTTCTTCCGTATATATCGAAAATAGTTGCAGAAGAAATTTTGCCGGCATCTTTGATGTTCAATGTGTTATTGACAGGGTTAGGATAGATGCTGACAGTTTTTTCGTAATTGTTGACACCTACCGGTATTGTTATCGAGAAAATTGAAGATTCTTCGTATTCGAATACGCCGTCACCTTCGATTATAATGTTTTCGTTTTCGTCAACCAATTCGTAGTGACCTTCGCCGTGACCGTTGTTTATGCCGTTACCTTCGGAGTCATAGATGGTAAACTTGATACAGTCGTCACTATTGATGGCAACGGTTTTTTCACGAAGTTGGATGCCGTTTGACGGGAGGTTGCTGTAAGGACCGCCTTCTGCAAGTACGGAGTAGTCAGAAGCATATAATGCCCATGTGGTTTGAGGTCCAAATCTGTCTTGCCATATTCTGACTTTTATGGTTCCGGTCGTCTCTTCATGGTCTACCCATTCGGATTTTTCGATGTCTAAAGTGTTGACGGTAGCAGCAGATGGCTCAATAGCTACGCCATTGGCTTCTACTATGCTTATCTCTGTGGCAAAAGTTCCGGCTTCGCTAACTTCGATAGGTATTGTTATGGTGGCACCTTCGTAAGAAGGAAGACTGCCGTTCCATGTATAAGTCTGTGTCTCACCGTTAATGTCGATTTCGAAATTCATGGTGGTGAGTTCATCTAAACCACCGTTGAGAATACTGACAATGGCGTTTTCAGTATTGCTGCAAGATACGACATGTTCTTGAACGCAGCCCGTGATACCCGGATATACAGGTTCATCGGTGCCGAATATGACTTGTAGTTTACAAGCTGTGATTATGTTATAGTTGGTCTTTGATACCCATGCCAAAAATTCAAGGTCATCTATTACAACATCAACGCCGTTAGGAGTACCTATGTTTTCCGGAATTTGATATTCGTATTCTTTTTGAATTAAAGTACCTTGAGTAATCGGACTTACTTCGTCACCCCATGCGGAAGTTGTAATGACATCTCTCATAATGTGCATGTGGTTATATTGTCCGTTGATGATTTGTGACGGATTTGAACTCATACCGGATTGAGAACCGAGAATGTTGTTTTGCAGCATGGCAACCGTTAATTTGTTGGTCGTTCCTTCTGCATCCGCAGTATAATATACCTCTACATTTATAGTAGCGATATGTGTAATAGGGTCAATAATACAGATGCCGGCAATGTTGGCTTCGGCGGCTTGCGCTAATTGAGTGTTGGCTGCATTTGCCCATTGGTCACGATAAATTGCTGTGTTGCCATTCCTGTTGACTGCACCGCACGGATAGCCGCCAATGGAAAATCCGTTATGGATAGTGGTGCCGTCTGTGGTGTTGAAATTAGGATAAGAGGTAGGAGCGTAACCGCCGGCATGAATGTTAATAGCCCAAACTCTTCCCGGGTTATTCGCCATTATTTCGTTGGCAATTCTATGCCCATCAGGACAATAACCACAGTTTCTGCCGGTAAATTCTTCTATTATGACATTACGGTTGCTCGGTGTGGTACTAACATAATTTTGAGCGCATACTTGCAAAGAACAAGCAAGTAAAAAACAAAAAAAGAGGATAAAATTTCGCATAATGGTAAAGTTAAATTGTTAATTTGTAAAATGCAAAGATAATATCTTTTTAAAAAATATAGACTTAATCAATTGTAAATAAATACTAAATTGATTTTTTTTGCTGAATATTTTGGATTGGGTACTTATATCTTCAGCTGAAACATTGTAAGTTGGTGTTTACTAATGAAATATCGTATGCTGTTTGTGTGTTTTAATTAAGTTTTTAATGTTAACAAATATTGTTGACATAAAATTTGTTTAAGATAATAAAAACATCTAATTTTGCAACGTGAAAAAAAGATGAATTAAAATAGTAATATATAGTTAATTAAATAAAAAAGGTAAACAAATTAATAACATTTGCGCCGGTAAAATGGTGCAATACAAATTTAAAAAAACAAATCATGAGAAAACACATTTTTAACGCAGGTCCATGCGTATTAGCCGATTCAGTTAGAGAAGATACTGCAAGAGCTGTTATCGAATTAGGTAATTGTGGTCAATCTATTATGGAGGTCTCGCACCGTTCCAAAGATTTTGAACCTATTTTGGCAGAAACTATTGCTGATTTCAAGGAACTTCTTAACATTCCGGAAGATTATTCAATCTTGTTTCTTGGCGGTGGTGCAAGTTTACAATTCTGTATGGTGCCTTACAACTTTTTAAGAACGAAAGCTGCATACCTGAATACAGGTACTTGGGCTACCAAAGCTATTAAAGAAGCTCAACTTTGGGGCGAAGAAAAAGTTGTAGTGGTGGGTTCTTCTAAAGATAAAAATTTTTCATATATTCCTAAAGGATATGAAATTCCTACTGATGCCGATTATTTTCATATTACGACAAACAACACTATCAAAGGTACTGAAATAAGAGAAGATTATGACAGCCCTGTTCCTTTGATTGCCGATATGTCTTCGGACATCATGAGCCGTCCAGTTGATGTTAAAAAATATGCTATGATATATGGTGGCGCACAGAAAAACTTAGGTCCTGCCGGTGCTACTTTTGTCATCATCAAAAACAGCATGCTCGAAAAAGTTTCAGACCGTCCTATTCCAACAATGTTGAAATATTCAACTCATGTAGATGAAGGTACTATGTTTAATACTCCTCCTGTCCTTCCTATCTATGTTATCGGTCAAACTCTTAAATGGGTGAAATCTTTAGGTGGCGTTAAGGAAATGGAAAAAAGAGCTATCGAAAAAGCTAATATGATATATAATTATATCGATGATAGCGATATGTTTGTAGGTACTGTTGCTAAAGAAGACAGAAGTTTGATGAATCTTTGCTTTGTTATGAAAGATAAATACAAAGACCTCGAACCTGAATTTTTAAAATGCGCTACTGCTCATAATATCTGCGGTATTAAAGGTCACAGGTCGGTAGGCGGCTTCCGCGCTTCCTGCTATAACGCTCTCGACATCGAAAGCGTAAAATTCTTAGTCGACCTTATGAAAGATTTTGAAGTGAAAAATAAATAATGATAGACATGAAAGTATTAGTAGCAACCGAAAAACCTTTCGACAAAAAAGCTGTTGAAGGTATTAAAACCATAGTAAAAGATGCAGGTTTCCAATTTGCACTTTTGGAAAAATATACAGAAAAAACTCAACTTTTAGAAGCAGTAAAAGATGCTGACGCTATCATCATCAGGTCGGACATTGTTGATAAAGAAGTTTTAGATGCCGCAAAACAATTGAAGATAGTTGTGAGAGCAGGTGCCGGTTATGATAACATAGACCTTGCAGCTGCTACGGAACATAATGTTGTGGCAATGAATACTCCGGGACAAAATTCCAACGCAGTTGCAGAACTCGTCCTCGGCATGATGGTTTATATGGCAAGAGGCGGCTTTAACGGCAAAACTGGTACCGAATTGCTCGGCAAAAAACTTGGCTTGCACGCTTATGGAAACGTAGGTAAAAACGTTGCAAGAATAGCTGAAGGCTTCGGCATGAAAGTTTATGCCTTCGACCCATTCGTCCCTAAAAATGTAATCGAAGCTGATGGCTTGGTTACCGCAGTGGATACAATAGAAGATTTGTATAGAACATGTAATTATGTGTCTTTACATATCCCCGCAACTCCGCAAACTAAAAATTCTATCAATAAAGCTTTGTTGAGCTTGATGCCTGAAAAAGCTACTTTGATTAATACAGCCCGCAAGGAAGTTATCAATGAAGCTGAACTCGTTGAGGTCTTCGAGGCAAGAGAAGATTTTAAGTATATTGCTGATGTTGCTCCTGCTAACGCTGACGAAATAGCTGAAAAATTCCCCGGAAGATACTTGTTTACACCTAAAAAAATGGGCGCACAGACAACAGAGGCTAATATCAACGCCGGCTTAGCCGCAGCTCATCAAATAGTGGGTTTCTTTACTACCGGCGACAAAAAATTCCAAGTCAATAAATAATTTATTAATATTATGGCAGAGATACAAAATTTTGTATCTCTGCCATGTTTATAAAAAAAACACAGATGGCTAAAATAAAACCTTTTCGCGGATTACGTCCGCCACAAGCAATAGCTGCCAAGTTGGCTGCAAAACCTTATGATGTCCTCAATTCTGAAGAAGCAAGAACCGAAGCTGCCGGCAATGAAGTCTCTTTACTGCATATCACAAAAGCCGAAATAGACCTCGCATCCGGCATCGACGAACATTCCGAACCGGTCTACCAAAAATCAGTAGACAATTTTAAAATGTTCCAAGATAAAGGCTGGCTTGTCCAAGATGATAAAGATAATTATTATATCTACGCTCAAACTATGGACGGAAGAACTCAATACGGTCTTGTGGCTTGCGCTTATACCGGCGACTATTGGAACGGCGTAATCAAAAAACATGAACTTACACGTAAAGAAAAAGAAGACGACAGAATGATTAATGTTTTGCGCAATGATGCTAATATCGAACCTGTCTTCTTTACTTATCCTGCAAATAAAAAAATAGATGAAATAGTTTCTAAAGTCGTCAATAATACAAAAGCTGTTTACGACTTTGTTGCTGATGACGGCTTCGGACATCACTTCTGGATTGTTGATGATCCAAATGACATCGCCGCAATTACCGAAATTTTCGCTAAAGAAATTCCATTTACTTACGTCGCTGACGGACATCATAGAACTGCTGCCGCCGCTCGCGTTGGTTTGGAAAAACAAAAAAACAACCCCCATCACACAGGTGATGAGGAATATAACTATTTCTTAGCTGTCCATTTTCCTGATAATCAACTGAAAATTATAGATTATAATAGAGTTGTCAAGGATTTGAATAATAATACTAAAGAAGAGTTTATCAACAAGTTACAAGAATCTTTCGTTGTTGAAGATAAAGGTACCGAAATTTTTAAACCTGCAAAATTGCATGAATTTAGCATGTATCTTGATGGTCGTTGGTATTCAATGGAAGCTAAAAAAGGCACTTTTGACGATAATGACCCGATAGGCGTACTTGATGTTACTATTTTATCTAATTTAGTGTTGGATAAAATCCTTGATATTAAGGATTTACGTACAAGCAAGCGTATAGATTTCGTTGGCGGCATTCGTGGCTTGGGCGAATTGAAAAAACGTGTCGACAGTGGCGAAATGGCTGTCGCTTTTGCTCTTTATCCTGTATCTATGAAACAACTTTTTGATATTGCTGATTCCGGTAATATTATGCCTCCCAAAACTACATGGTTTGAGCCCAAACTGCGTAGTGGTCTGATAATACACAAGTTAAGTTAAATAATTAAATTAAATTTATTATGGTAAGTTACAAAGAATTAGGCTTGGTAAACTCGCGAGAGATATTCCGTAAAGCGATGGCAGGTAAATATGCAATACCTGCTTTTAATTTTAATAACATGGAGCAAATGCAGGCTATAGTTATGGCTTGTGTTGAAACAAAATCTCCTGTCATCTTGCAAGTGTCAAGCGGTGCGCGTAAATACGCCAATCAGACACTGCTCAGATATATGGCTCAAGGTGCTGTAGAGTTTGCTAAAGAACTCGGCTGTAATATACCTATTGTTCTACATCTCGACCACGGCGATACTTTTGAACTCTGCAAGTCTTGTATAGACCTCGGCTTTTCATCAGTGATGATTGACGGCTCAGGACTTCCTTATAACGAAAATGTCGCTCTTACTAAGAAAGTTGTGGAATACGCTCATCAATATGATGTTACCGTTGAAGGTGAACTCGGCGTTCTCGCCGGCATCGAAGACGATGTTGCCGCTGAACATAGTGCTTATACTCGTCCCGAAGATGTTGAGGATTTTGTTAAAAAAACCGGCGTTGACTCTTTGGCTATCAGCATCGGCACTTCTCACGGTGCCAACAAGTTTAAACCGGAGCAGTGTACACGTAACGCTGACGGCATTCTGATACCGCCACCATTACGCTTCGACATACTCGAAGAAATCGAAAAAAGAATCCCCGGCTTTCCAATAGTACTGCACGGCTCATCTTCGGTACCTCAAGATAAAGTGGCTATCATAAATAAATATGGCGGCGCATTGAAAGATGCTGTCGGCATACCCGAAGACCAACTTCGTAAAGCCGCTACTTCTGCTGTTTGTAAAGTTAATATCGACTCTGACGGACGTCTGGCTATGACCGCCGCCATTAGAGAAGTATTAGCTCTTAAACCGGCAGAGTTCGACCCACGTAAGTATCTAGGCCCGGCTCGCGATGCACTGAAAGAACTTTATAAACATAAAGTTGTTGACGTACTCGGCAGCGACAATAAAGCATAACGCTTTTTTATGTTGTTTAAAGCATGCAATAAAGTTAACTTTATTGCATGCTTTTTATAAAATAAAACGAATGTCGGTAATACCGTCGCTTTTATCTGATAAATAAATATGTTCCTTAATTTACCTACTATTATAACTTCATAATGAAATCTTCTTTTACCCTGTTTTGCTTTACCGTTTTGTTTGTTATTACTTCTTGTAGTGACAGTGTTGATATGTCGTTTAATCCTATTACTAACTTTAAAGCCGAAAATAATACAGTCGTCCTTGATATGGACCTCGATAGCGTTATCGTTGCCGGTATAGCTATCCCTTCTGTTAAACAAACTCCAACCGGCAATTTTGAATATTCTTTCAAATTTATTCATAAAGATAATAAAAAATATTTTTATAAAATTTATTATCAAAACGAGAGTTATAAATTTCCGGAAAACGACTCTTTGTCTTATGAAAATTTTTATGGTAGCTGGGAAGATGTTTCAGTGGGCTTTATTCCAATAGAAACAAAAGGCGAAATTACCGGAAGTTTCAGAATTGTGGGCAATCCGCGAAACGAAAAAATTTATTATGGAGCCGACTTGTCTTCTAATAACGTTTCTAAAGAAAAAGTTCAAACATTGATGAAAAATATCCGCTCCGTTCCGGATTGGTTCAACGCCGTGGTGGAAAAAGCAAATAAAAATGGCAACAGCGTTGATAAACAGTTGTATTTTGACGCTATGTGGATTATAAATAATAATAGAAATACAGGTGACGAAAATCATAGATGGAAAAGAAATCCAAGAGTAGGTGAGTACTCGTTTATGTTAGTCGTATGTGATGAAAGTGCTTTACAACAAATCCCCGATTATATACAATATATCGGCAAAACAAATGAAGCCGGCTCTTTTATTAATCCTTATTCATGGTTTTTTTATAACAAAAAAGAAGGTATAAATGTAGTTGTCAGCGATAAAAAATTGAAGACACGTGCTGTTTTATCACCGAAAAACGGAGTGTTTGTTGATGAAACAACAATAAGAAATGCAGATTATTCATTCGATACAACAGACAGTCGCTGCGGTATTAATGATGATGTCTATAAAAAAGCTGTGTATCAGCAGTTTTTCAGTGCAGTCAGCCGTCAATATACTTTAAGGAATATACCTCTTATACGTGATGTTGTGAGTGATACCGACCCTTATACCATGGAAGAATATAAGAGTAATGCCGGTAGGTATGATTCCTCCGAATTATTGTACGATTATCCATATACAACTGAATGTCCGTGTAAGACTGTGAAAATCAGCGAAAATGGAGATTATATAGAATTGGTAAACCCCGGTAATTCTGATATGAATAATTTGAAAAAAGAGTCTACGGGAATTAAAACACGTGTCGGGTTTACTTATGGAAAATATAGAGGTAAGATAAAATTTCCGGTAATGCTTAACGAAGAAAATGTGTGGAACGGACTTACTTATGCTTTTTGGCTTATATATCAGGATAACCATGAATGGAATATACGCAGAGGTTGCTATGAAGGCGGTTATATAGATAAAGGTGATGATACACCAACACCTGTAAGAATGCTGAACAATAAATATTCTGAAATTGATATAGAGATAGTTAAAACATCAAAATATTGGCCTAAGAATTATTATAAAAGAAGAAATAATGTTACCGAAGATGCAACACAGACCGATGAGGTTATGTATTGCTGTACAAATTGGGATTTGGCTTGTCCACAGCCCGAAAAATTTTCGGCAGGGATTACAAGTATCCCATATAAAGATGCTACTTATGAAGCAATGCGCTGGACGAATCTTTATAAAGCATTGACAATAAAAACACCAATAGCTAATGATGTTTTTAAAGAAAATTATTATTACTATGAAATAGAGTGGAAGCCGACAGAGATAATCTGGCGTGTAGGAGAAACTCCTGATAATATGAGAGTTGTGGGATATATGAACGATAAATATACGTCAATACCAAATAATCAGATGCTTGCTATAGTT
>Ga0265294_10002376_pt1 | contig 24711 bp, 22 predicted proteins | sample MunlanPumphouse3_FD_192504 | JGI IMG/M metagenome (GOLD analysis project Ga0265294, IMG submission 192504) | Groundwater microbial communities from a municipal landfill in Southern Ontario, Canada - Pumphouse #3 | ecosystem: Environmental > Aquatic > Deep subsurface > Groundwater | place... | reverse complement strand
CCGGCGTTCTGCCGAGGTGTACCGCTTGCGAGTTTTCTTGTATGTTGTTTCTGATTGTGGTTTCATGGTGCCAATTATACCACGGCAATCACAATCAGAATATTAGGTCAAAGTTAAGACGCTTACGCCGCAATTGAATTTATTTAACAGTTTCGGAATGCCATGACCAGTGTGTTAAAACAAGGTAAAACACTTCAAGCTAGCATTGCCGATCATGGTTTCAACAAAAATTTCAAATTCGATTTACCTCATTTCATTATTCCCTTTCTATAAATTTATCTTGGCGCAATTGAGGCTTGATCCCATAGTGCTCAAAATATCATCTTTCTTCAATGCCAAGAAAAGGCCAAAATGCTTTTTGGACGCATAGGTAAACTGAATCACTGTTGAGATCCTTTGCATACTTTCTTAACCGTTTCATATCATAATAAACATCATATATGAATAATATTTGCTTTTCTTTTGCTTCTACGCCAAGAAAACCAAACCAAAGTAAAATTTCAATTGCACGTTCAAACTGATCATCATGAAGTCGAGATTCTTTTAAAAAAACACTCCATATATCCGTTATACGTAATCTAGTAGGAGCTCCAATAAAACAATACAAAATATCTTCCGCTTGTGGGAAAACATCTCTAATTTCTAGCCCTAGTTCACGTGCTAAATCGGAAGAATATACTTCAAGACCACGTTTAATACTTTTCTCTGGGATTCTATCTTCACCAAGATTGACTGCTTGCGTTTTTGCATGGTTTACAATAGTCAAAAAATTTCGGGGCCGCATTAATGAACGGTCGATCATATAATCTATTGCATTCTCACCATTAACATGAGATACACATAATAAGTGGCAACATTCAATAAATGACATATCCGCAGGCAGATTTGCAACAATACGTCTACGAAGAAACTCTTTTAAAAGATCAGAGTTACTCCAATCTAACGAGACCTTGGATTCTTTACCTCGATCAGTAGTAGCATCAACAAGCAATTCATACACATCGTTTCGCACAAAAACGGTAGTTGAGCAATCGACTTGACTTTTTCTAAGCCCCCTTTCAAGCTTTCTTGTGGCCTCAAGCAAAGCGTGCAAAATAATTAAATCATCCTCTTCAATACCACGCGTTGGCCAACCCTTATCAATATTATCAAAAAGGATAAATAACGTTCGATCATTTGAAAGATATTCTGCCAAATCACGACGCAATTCGTATATATCATGAGTGTAAACAATTTCAGTCACAATTTCTGATGAAATTGACGCAGCAGGGTTATCCCGTTTAACTTTTAGTAAATCATCACGCACTCGGTTAATGAGATATAACAACCGACCAGAAAAGTCAGCTTCACCCATAAACTTATCAGCTTCATATTTTGTCGCAATTTTTCGATACGGTTCAAAAAGCGAATGGTCAATAATATGTCGTTGCTTATCGTAATCAAGAATACGATAACAAGTTTCCAGAAGCAAAACGTATTCCCAAAAGGCCGTTGCGATGTGCTCTTTTACCGCACCATCCAAACTTGCCAAAATTAGTTCACGAAATTGTTTTAGTTGATATGTTTGGGGCTTAAGGTCCAGCACAACAACTTGTTTACGGCGTATTAAGTTTGCGCGAAGTTGGTAAAACAGAGCTGACTTGCCTGTCCCTTTTCTGCCAACACACAGGCGAATACCACCTCTCAGAACAGCAGCAAACTCATCTGTTGGCAAATAATAGTTGCTTAAAGAAGACACTTCATTTTCTGCGGCTGGTTGGCCTAAATTAAGATTAGCTAACAATCCAGCTTTTTCAACAGTCTTGCTTCCTCTTGCTTCATGTAAAGATTCGGCTATTCGAGGCGCAAGATCATTAATATACTCACCTATATCGTGATAGTTTTTATAGTGAACCACAAAATCTCTATAGTCGAGAGGTATCGGATTATTACCATTTTGTAGAATTAAAACATTTTTTGACATACCCATTGATAACCCAGCAATTAACGCTGCTCGTAAGTTATGCATGTAATAATCAGTTGCCTCATTATTTAACAAAGGAATAATAACGGCGACTGAACAAGCGACCGCTTTAAATGCATTAATTAATGATAACCTCGGTTGCTCAGAGGGATCAAACGAACGATACAAATAACCTGTTTTACTTAGCCGTGAAAGAATATAAGAAGTTTCGTCTGTTTTATAAAGAGGCTCTAAAACATATATTGGTGCATTTTCATTAATATTAACTTTAGAAAACCCTAACTGCTGTGATGAACTTATATTAAGAATCATTCGTACTAATTCGTTGGAGTTCTGGTATTCATCATAACCTAATGTATCATACACTCCTAATTGCTGAATCTCTTTTTTCTGCGGAGATAATGCAAGGTTAACTATAGGGTAAACACGTTTTCCTTTGCCTATTGCATAACCAATCTCAAACATGACATTAAAATTCAAACGGGTAATATCAGCAATAATCACATCAGATTCTTCTATTTTAGTCAAAACGCCATCAATTATAAATCGTCCAGGGATATCAATATCCTGCCAAGATCCTATTTCTACATCTGGATCATATTGCCGAACGCTTAGTAAACACTCTTCAATCGGACCGGACAAACCTTTATGTGATGGATAAACAACAAAGATATTTGCATTTAGCATGAATGGTTTCCTTAATAATAATTACAAAAATTACGGGCGCATCGGGTGCACCTCAGCTTGTCGGTTTTTAGGATTTGTGTTTTCAGGTCATCGTAATACCGCAACGGATCTGATCTACAAAACGTACAATCTGATTCTTCTCCCAGTCCATGATCTTGGCGTATTGCCCATTGTGGTTTCTGGGATTACCGTGCTGGCAGCCAACGCAATCTCGCTCGACCAAGGTATCAGGAGTTGTTTCAAATAATCTGCGTTCGCCTGGAATAACTTTAATCTCTTGATGGCAGCTCAGCGGCACGACGTACTTCAACCCGTCCATTTGAAAGATGTTCCAACTGATAATCCCGGCAAATTCCTCCTGCACCTGCAGGGTGGGGCATTTGCCAAATTTATCCTGATAGTAGTCGATCAGAGTATAAAGCAGATTCTCGCGCGCCAGCAGCACATTGTCGCCCTGCCATTCGTACCCATAACTGGCCTTGAAGGCCTCTTTCGCCCATACAAGCCAATCCGCCTCATCAGAACAGAATTTCGACACGGTTCTGAGTTTCCGATCCAGAAAACCGACCCGATTTTTCAGCGCGATGAGCCTGCCCGTATGCGCGGTCGGATTATACCGGCTCACAATAAAAGGGGCTTCGCCGCAGGTTATCTCCAGCCGCAATTCGCGTACATAAGCCTGCCAGTTGCGCCCTCTCGGCAAACCACCCCGTTCCGTCGCGCGGTTGATCTTGCCAATTGTTTTCGGCCGTGTGAATACCTCCGCCCTCTCTTGCGTGCGCCGCCGCTGCTCCCGCCTGGTTTTTGCCGCCCGCGGCTGAATCAGATGCTGACGCTCACCAATGATCAGATCGGGCATAATCGGCATTGTTGGACTAAACTCCGGCCCTAGATGTTCGTAGGAATCGGTGGCCCAGATGATGTTCGCCTCAGTCGAGTGATCAGAAAGCAGAATCTTGAGCAAGTCGCCCGACTGCCCCAAGATGCTCTCTCTAATATCAATCTCACTCGTCTGCAAGTTCATGCTCTATACCATCACCTTTACATGCGTCTCAATGAAATCAATCTCTCTCTTGTCCAACTCATACTTCTTGTAAAGCTGCTGGTCGATCTCAGGGATGGATTTCGACCAGTCGATCTCTGATGCGTCCGTGAAATCTTGCAAGGGGACGTTTTTCCAGACTTTCTGCGGATTGTCTTGAGTTACTTTCAGTGTGCCAAGCATAGCTCTACAAAATTTTGTTTTGATATAGCTCATGCAGTTTGCTGCTTCAGTCTTGCTTTCAAAAGAGCCAATTTGCAAAAACGAGTATGTGCAACCTGTTTGAGGCGATGCAATTACAGGAGTGCTAAGCATTTCGCCAAAATTACCGGCACCATTAGACTTTGGCAAGAAGACCTTCCATTTTTCAATCTTGGGATCGTTAATAATGCTGCTATCAACATAGCGTTTCGTACGTTTGTTCCCCTTCTCTAACCCGATTATTATTATCCTCGCTTTTGGGGATTTCGATTCTAAAAAAACTTCTGGAAACCTGTCGAAATAATTTGGAGCAATTCGCAAATCGCTAGGATATTTTTTGTCCAATACAACTGTGAGCTTGGTTTCACCTCTTGCTCCTACGATTGCATCAAAGCCACCGTCCTTTATTTTTTGCAATATTGTTGTCAGTTCAGTGTGTGCAACAAAGGAGCCGCCAAGCCCCCCGCCGGCATTGTTCTTATCCCAGAATGTTATGCAGACACCCCCTTTAATATCGACCCCAGTGAAGATTTTTTGGGTATTCGGCTCGTACAATTTTATGCTCAGATGCGGGTCGTTGAGCATTTTCTGATTCCACTCCTTTGGTGTTGCCCCGGCATTGAACAGAAAGCGGGCCGGGTGAATCAGGCAGACATAGTCCGGTGCCAGGCTCTTGGCCGCCTCAAAGAATTGGTGGTAAACAGGCTTGGCAAAATTAGTTTCAGTGTTGACCTGATAGGGAGGATTTCCCACAACGGCTGTAAATTTCATGGTTCCCTTTCCTCGGTTGAACTTCTGTAGCAACTCTTTTTCAAAGCCGTAATCTGCGTGCGGCTCGTTGCATTCAAGTTTATCGACCAAATCTGTTATGTGCGCAATATTTGTTTTCGCATCGCTGTAACCGGCAATGGTTCGCCGCGTGATGCTCTCGGCCATCGGAGTTTTGCAGAGCACAAAAATGTTGTTGCTCAGCACCTCGCGCCAGAGTTTGCCGGTAATCTTCTCTTCGGGCTTTTTATTGGTTTTGAGTTTGCGCGTATATACGTTATAGGCAGCCAGCAGCGGATATAGTCCGGATTTGGAGTTGATCTCGAGGATCTTGGCGTCTTGCGCCTCCCACACGCTGGTATCGACATCGTTACTGATCCAATTGGGCTTGCCGGTTTTGTCAGTCACGCCGCTGCGGAAATCGTGGCCGCCAAATGCAACGGTCAGGTGTTGGTTGACCACATTCCATGGTGTCAGCACGGTCTCTTTGTCAGGATTTTTGAAGGTGCTGAATATCTCCGCAATGGCCTGGATGCGCTCGGTTGGCGGCAGGTCATCGCAATCAAAGGCTTTGGCGCGTATGTTGCGGGCAACAGCCTTGAAAACATCCTCATCATAGTATTTGATGAACTCCCGGAACTGATTTTTCGTCAACCCCGCTGGCATGAACTCCCGCCACGACTCGTCATCCACTAAGGCGATAAACTTTTCCAGGGTGATGTCGTCGCGCATGGCTACATTCGCGCCGTAAACGAGCATCGGCATCCGAATACTCACGGCGCGTAGAATGGTGATCGCGGTTTTGCGCTGATCGCGCGCCTCCTTCAGCCTCTTCAGCGCCTCTCTCTGTTCGTCCGTCAGCTCTTGTCTCTGCTTCCGTTCCGCCTTTTCTGCAGCTTCTAATTGCAGGTCATCCATCCCCAGATTGTTGATCTCGATCTCATTTACCCGTTCGGCATTTGATGTGCCGACAATGGCCTTGAGGTCATTGAACCTTTGAATATCGACCTCGTTCAACTTCAGCAGTTCATCGTTGTAGAGCGCAGGATCATCAAACCCAGCCCGGCTGACGCGTTCAACGATCGCCTTCTTGAGCTGAACCAGCATACTCTCAACATCGTACGCTCGCATCATGCCGCCCCTGGCGGCCAAGATCGGACAGAAGTTGAGAAATTGCCGCATGGCTTCTTTCTGCTCATCAGAGTTGATCTTGCCCTTTTTGTGATTCAGCTCGATAGCCTCCGCAACAAGCTTAAGAGTTCTGTCCGGCGCGAAATCAAAGACATACCCCTGGGTCTTGAACTTGCCGTCAATGTTGACGGGTGTCTGACAGCGAAAGGCGGTTTGCAGATAGGTGGTGGCCGAATTGGTGTCGGAGAGCATGAACACGGCCGTCCACTCGGGAATGGAAGCTCCTGTTGTGAGGCGTTGTCCGGTCAGCGTGATGGAGTAGTCGTGTGTCTTGATGGCCTTGGTCACGCGCTGCTTGGCACTTTTGTCTTCGTAGTCCTCGCGATTGTCCCCGGAAATATTGACGATCCCAAATGTCCCGCAACCAAACACAGGATGTTTTTCCAGGAGCCGTTCCATTGCTTCGATCACTTTAACACGATTCGGTAAAAGCCAGAGGGCATGCTTGTTATAGTTGCGGTATTCGGCGGTAGCGTATGGAAATTTTGTCTGCGCGCGATCATCTACTAATAGATCAAGGAACTTGTTCACCATTTTTTCATGGACGAACTTCGCCGTATCGTTGCCCTCGTGGTCTTTACGCACGCGTAAAAACTCATGGAATTTAAAAGCACCATCCTGCGCGTCGCGGTACTCCGCGCCTAAATCTCCAAGGTGGGCGGCAAGTGTATCTATGTCATATGTAAAGATGCTCAACGCTGGAAGCTCGGCATAGGGATTCGGTACACCAGGATAGCGTTCATCCCAATGGAGTTTCGCTGCCTGCTCCATCACGTAATCCCAGGTGTAAATGTCCTCCTCTTCGTGCTTGTGCAGGATGTTGAAGGGCGTGCCGGAGAGCTGGAGCGTGAATTTCGCCGGGATATTTGTAAAGGTTGTGTCACCTAGATTGCTTTGCGTTCCTTCATGGGCTTCATCAACAATAAGCATATCCCAGGGGGTGTCAAAAACGTCGTCATTTTTTTCAAACCCCTCTGCTTCTGAACCGGAGGCCTTATCTTCGACGACCCGCTTGGAGTTCCGCAGATCCTGGAGCGAGGCAAAGTAAACAAAGGGGTTTTTGCCCTGCAGCAGCTTGCTGAGCTTTTCGCCTTCCTTCCTGGATGAGTATTCGTACTTTGTGCCGGCGAAAACTTTGTTGAAATCATCGCGCCAGTCGACGCTCACACTGGGACGATGGGTCACGATGATCACTTTAGTCATCTTGTTTTCCCTGGCAACCTGCATTGCCGCCGCGGTTTTTCCAAAGCGCATCTTGGCATTCCAAAGGAAACGTTTCCGATTTTTTTTGATCGCTTTGGTTGTTTTATCAATTGCCTGACGCTGATTGGGGCGAAATTGAAATGGAGTAATGTGTTTCCTGTTTCTCTCTCGCGTGGATAATGCCTCGCGGCCCTCCTTGACCGCCGTTATCGCGCTCTTGGTTTTATCCAAACCAACCTCGAACCACTCGGAGTGTGTGTTCCTGACATTTTCAGCTTTTCTTTTGTAGCCAGAGCGTTCAAGCACACTGTGGACATGATGGTCGCGGAAATAGTTGCCATCATTTGTGAGAGCCAGTTCCGCATGTTCCAGGGTGAAGGGAATGTCGGCGGTCTTGGTCTGCTGCCCGATGCGCGCGTGAGCCGCGGCATCGATATCAGCTTGCGTTGGATTGATCCCCTGCACCGTCGCGCTGCCGATTTTCAGGCGTCCTTTATGGGTGCCGCCCGGTATAGAATAGACATAGATTACACCATATGAAAAAGTGTCATGGATTGCTATTGGTACGCCTGCCTCTTTTTTCTTACTCATATACACTCTGTACGCTTTTCATATTGCGAAAATACAATATTATGACCTGACTAGTCAAGCCAGAATATTCTTTCATCTTTTGAGAACAGGAACTGGTAACGTCTTAATAACCCGCTTGGAGCAGCCTTCCTCCTTCCCCAAGGCTACGGCGCGACAACGAAAGGCTGTAATAAAAGTCTGGTTGGCTGAGCGTTTGGAAGCTAAATAACAGGCTTAACTGGTGCCAGAGGATAACGCAGCTGCCGTGGCTGGGGCGCATCTGCGATTATGTTGCGTGCATATTACCGGATAATCTTCAAAATCATTGGAGTCCACCGCATAGCGGAGGACATACTTATATACAAAAAAAGTAAATCCGCCGTTACACGGTGGATTATTGCACCGATTAGCAGGTGACTCCACACCCCTGTAAATATGTTTAATTGTTTTTACAATTGCTATTTACTGTTTTTGGGTTTGCCCCAATAGCACCTCACTCGTAGTTAATATTTACACACTCTGTTCGGAAAGCAGAGTGAAGCGTTTATCATGGCTCGCTCTTTTGTCGAAGGTCTGAGTGGTCTCAGCACCGTTCATCTCATTAGTCCGGGCAATGATGTAGTCAGCGTAATCTCCTTGGCCAAGGGAGTAGTCAAGCATGGCCCCCCAATCAATGTCATGATTCGGAACATAGAAGCACTCCATCATCCCGTAAGAGAAAATTGAGTTTGTCGCCAACCTTCAATCCGCATTTATCACGAATCGGTTTTGGCATTGTGGTCTGCCCTTTAACACTTAATGCTGCAACCATTATTAACCTGCGGCTACGGGAAGGACAACTCAGCCATATCAGATTCCAGTTTTTTTACAAATGCTCTGAAATCAGCAACATCCATATCTTCAAGCAAATAATCGGGTTTGGTTTGGATCTCCACCCGGGAGAGTAAAAACGAGATCATACGACAACCTGTGATCAAGGTAGAATATCCCCAAAGCTGAGCCGCCTGTAAGATAGAACAGAGTGTCTCCCGCAAAAAAGGCTATGATGAACTCTCTTTTCAGCGAGGTCAGTGCCCTAGAATTTTCCCAGTTCATGCCATTTTCCTATGATGTATTGCCAAAAAGCTTTTCTTCTGCCAAGCAGTGGTTCAAGTTCCGAAAAGTTATCCCGCACCTTGCGCGGATCGAGAAACTGCCATACATCCGCAAAAGCAGCCTCCCTCATTATCCATGCCGTTGTACGATTCCGTTCATAACCATTATCGGATTTGAGGACAGCCTTTATAGCCCCAACAGTAAGATTCCTGTCCCATGCAAAATAGGGAATCGCTGTATCATCTGTTTTCACGCTCTCCATAATTCACTCCAATATAACTCATAGCGAGACCTTAACTATAACCCATTTGTTTTAAAGGATAGATCCGGATGGATGACTGTCTGAAGTGATGAACTTCGTAAGCAACTGAAAGAGACCATCCTGTTGTGTATTGAGCCGAAATGGTCTCAATGGTTTCCCTGATGGCTTTTTCCGAAGCGAGTTTGCTTTGCATCCCAACGGCGCAGCCGAATTATTCTTAGACCCGTGAGGTTTATGTGTGCGTAAATGCCAGCACTTCCTGATCAAGGCGGCAGCCCATTTTCTCAACCTGAACTTCCAGATCAAAATGATTCTGAAGATTCATCCAAAACTGGGCCGATGTACCAAAAAAACGGGCAAGCCGCAAGGCGGTTATTTGGAGGGATACGGAGTTCATTCAGCTCAACCGCCGCATCAAGAAGCCACAACTTCCGCATGGCCGTTCTCTGAATAATCTGCAGCAGTTTACGAGAGTGATTGCGATTATATATCTTCTCACTCTCTGCACATCTAAATGTACGTCTCATTACCAGATAATAACGCATCGTGGTAATATCGACAAGCGTTGTTATTGGGTAACGACAATTTTGCAGGTTTGATGAAATGAGGACTTGACAATCTCTTTATAATCATATTATTATCTCCCGCATGAACTACTTAGCTGTTAAAGATTTAAAGGCACCGCTACTCGTACGTGAAACATTGGCGAAATACGGGAGTGCATTGGTGACAAACAACGGCGTTCCTATGGCCTTGATGGTTCAAATAGCTCCGGATGAAGATCCCTTGGAACTTGAGCAAGCTATTCGCCTCACGCGTGCGCGCTTGGCGGTTTCCGCCATCCGGCGCGAGAACCAGAAGCGTAGAGAGCTATCAATGGCTGATGTTGACAAGGAAATCAAAGCCGTACGCACAGAACGGAAAGCTAGATTGGCTCAAGTATGATTTCGGAAGCGGTGTTTGATACGAACGTCATCGTTTCAGGTATTCTGTTTCCCGAGAGTGTTCCGGGAAAGGTTGTGGATGCCATTTTAGAGGGTCATTGCAGGCCAATTGTTTCAGATGGTATCCTCGCCGAATATGCTGATGTATTAAGCCGCCCGAAGTTCAAGCTCGCCCCTGAGCGTGTGAACTACATTTTGGATGCGTTTCGAAGTGTTGGCATTCCCGTTTCATTTGCCTTATCAAAACACCGGACACAATTCCCAGACGAGGACGATGTTATCTTTGTTGAAGCTGCGCTATCGCTGAGCAGCATATTGGTTACCGGCAATAAGCGGCACTATCCACCCTCATTAATGCAAGGAGTATGCGTGATGTCACCTGTGGATTTTCTTTACTCGTGATAACAGAAAGAATCTTAGACGTATTAATAAAACCAATTTGGGGGGCGCATCTGCGAATCGGTGCAATAATCCACCGTGTAACGGCGGATTTACTTTGGTTGCAATATAAGTATGTCCTCCGCTATGCGGTGGACAACAATGACTTTGAGGGTTATCCGGTAATATGCACCGATTCACAGATGCGCCCCAGTTTGGGCTGTTGGCAGATCGACGGTTGCGTAAATGGCGGTTAGTTGATAGAATATTACTCTCTTAAATGGAGATACACTATGAGGGCTAAAATCAGACAATTTGTCAATTTTGACTGGGCCATGAAGAAGCTGTTGCGCAGCAATGAATTTAATGATTTGGCTAAGACTGGCTTGAATCAGTGGATCTACTTTCTCAAAAACGAGGCCTTGCCGAAAGAAATCACAGCCAGAGGTTTGAGCGAAGCCCAGGAAAAACTGGATATCATGAAACTCAGCGGCCCGGAGAGGGCGGCGTATGATGAGTATCAGGAGCAGTTGCGGATCGAAGCCAGTGAGATCGAGTTCAGCATCAAGCGGGCTGAAGTAGCGGAGGAGGCATTGAAAGAGACACATAGTCGTGAAAGCGAGGAGCGTCCGCAGAAAGAAGAGTCTCTAAAAAGAGAGAACGAGGAACGTCGTCAAAAGGAAGAGTCTTTAAAAAGGGAGAAAGAGGAACGTCGTCAAAAGGAAGACGCTTTGAAGCTAATTAAGGAACTTGAAGCGCAGTTGAAAAACAAGCCTTGACGCATGCGAAGGTTTTTAACAGCCTGCTAATTACAGCGGCAAAGCCGCTGACATACTAAAAAATGCTCAAACCTGTCTTGCTCTATAACGCATTTTTTGATAAATTTTAATTACTTATTAAAGTAGCTGTCCGCCACATGTCTGCTTGCAGATGAAATGTTCATTGAAGTTGGGAGAAAGGAACTATTATGCTGGCCTGTGTTTACTCTGGAGCTGTTTACGGCGTGAATGCGTTCTCGGTGGAGATTGAGGTCAGCTCAGGCCGGGGCGAACCAGGGATCGTGATTGTGGGGCTGCCAGATGCCGCGGTGCGCGAGAGTAAGGATCGGGTCTGGACCGCGCTGGGCAACTCCGGGTTCCACCTTACCATGGGGCGCACCACGATCAACCTGGCGCCGGCTGATATCAAGAAGGAGGGGCCGGCCTTTGATCTGCCGATCGCGGCCGGCATTCTGGCAGCCGCCGAGCAGGTGCAGATGCCCAACCTGCGTGACTACGCGATGGTCGGCGAGCTGGCTCTCTCCGGCGAGATCCGGCGCGTGCGCGGTGTGCTGCCGATCACGCTCGAGATGCGGCGGCAGAACAAGAAGGGAATTCTGGTGCCGGAGGACAACGCGGATGAGGCTGCCGTGGCCGAAGGCATTGATGTCTACCCCGTGCGTCATCTGCGCGATGCGATTGCTTTTATGGAGGGCAAATCCGATCTCAGGCCCTATAAAATCGATATCGCCGACCTGATCAAGAGCAACCGCAACCTGATTGAGGATTTCGCCGATGTCAAGGGCCAGGAGAGCGCCAAGCGGGCGGTCGAGGTGGCTGTCAGCGGTGGCCACAATATCCTGATGGTTGGGAGTCCCGGGGCCGGAAAAACCATGCTTGCGCGGCGGATAGCCTCTATTCTACCAGAGCTCACGTTGCAGGAGGCGCTGGAGGCCACCCGCATCCACAGCGTGGCCGGTACCCTCAAGAGCCATCAAGCGCTGGTCACTCAGCGTCCCTTTCGCGCACCCCATCACACCATCTCCGATGCTGGCCTGCTGGGCGGCGGAACCCATCCCATGCCGGGTGAGGTGAGCCTGGCGCACAATGGTGTTCTCTTTCTGGATGAGTTGCCAGAGTTTCACCGCAATGTACTCGAGGTGCTGCGTCAGCCACTGGAAGATGGACACGTCACCATTGCGCGGGCAGCGGCCACGGTCAACTTCCCCTCGCAATTCATGCTGGTGGCGGCGATGAACCCCTGCCCCTGCGGCTACTCCGGCGACCCCAAACGTGACTGCCGCTGCTCTGGCATGCAGATACAAAACTACCGTAATAAAATCTCAGGCCCCCTGCTGGACCGGATCGACATTCATATTGAGGTCCCCCCACTGCGTTACGCTGAACTCAGCTCACTGCAGCAAGGCGAGACATCAGCTGTGATCCGTGAGCGCGTGATGCACTGCCGTGAGCGACAGCAGCAGCGCTTTAAAGCACTGCCGCATGTCACCTGCAATGCCAACATGTCAACCAGGGATGTACAGAAATTCTGCCCGCTGGAGTCAACCGCTGCGGATATGCTCAAGATGGCCATGACTGAACTAAGTTTCAGTGCGCGGGCTTACAACCGCATTATCAAGGTGGCGCGTACGATTGCCGATATCGCTGGCGCAGAAAACATTGCAGCTGAGCATATTGCCGAGGCGATCCAGTACCGTTCGCTGGATAGAAACATGTGGGTCTGAGGGTTTTACAGGCGTTCAAGCCCAATCTAATTTCTCGATTATTTTAAATAAGTTAAAAAATCACCCTCCTTCCTGATTGGGAGGGTGTCGTGTATTGCGCTACGGCAGGTTCCTTACAAGGCGGAAACCGAAGTCGCTACCCTGGTCTGTTGGCGCTTTGCTTTCACGAAACGCCGAACGGCAGGCCGAAGCGTAGTAGAGCCAGCGCCCGCCCCGCCTCACGCGCTCAGTACCCGTATTCGGCACCCTGGGATCTTCGACATCCTCAGCGTTGAGAGAGCTCTGATACCAGTCCAAACACCACTCCCACACGTTGCCATGCATGTCGGTCACATGACTGTTATTCGGCCAATCCACCGCTGCGTATATTTTTAGCCTATTCGATATTATTTATGGCTGCAATTTCACACCAAAATAAACTGCGTCTGCTAGATGTGCAAACTTTCGAGTTACGGTGCGAGGGCTCCATATATATGCGCTCACCTTATTAAAAATAATGTTCCTATGATCCGTTTGGTGTTGAGCTCGCCGGCCAACGACCAAGCTGCCGTGTAACTGCGACTATCGAGTTCTTCATCAGCCAGCGCAGCCACCCGCGACATAGTGCGCGTGTCCAGATCAATATTCACCGCAGACCAGTTCCAGGAATTCGTCCCATCTGTCGTCGGTTCTGTTGCTCCGCCGCTCACTGCCAGCAGTGTCACTGCCGCCAGCGTAATTGTTTTTTGGCTTATATTTTTCATTATCTTCATTCCGCTATCTCCTTCTTTTTTCTTCATTCCACTTCTGAAAAGTTCTATCACAGTTATGGAGCATAGCATAAACGCAGACAGGGTGAAAAGTCAACCCCTTTTTACAATTATTTTATGCGCTGAATTCTGTCTTCTTTATTCTAGGCGTACATCAACTATTGTAAAGAGCACCTTTAAGCGCGCTATAAATGCCACTTGTCACTAGCTCGGATTCAATGGTATTATACCTCTCTTAATTAACGCGCAATCTAAAGTGCAAAGCTGCAAACTGGAGAAAAATACCATGTGGGAGTATAGTGACATTGTAATGGATCATTTCCGCAATCCGCGAAATGTAGGCAAAATCGAAAACCCGGATGGCATTGGTACTGTTGGCTCTCTCGCGTGTGGCGATGCGCTGACGCTGATGTTCAAACTCGATACAAACCAATGCATCACCGACGTGAAATTTCAGACTTTCGGCTGCGCCAGTGCGATTGCCTCGTCATCCGCGCTGACGGAAATGCTCGCCGGTAAAACCGTTGACCAGGCTGAGAAGATCACCAACAAGGATATTGCCACATTTTTGGGAGGACTTCCCGACCAAAAGATGCACTGTTCCGTGATGGGCCGCGAGGCGCTGGAGGTAGCCATCCATAACTACCGCACAGGCGAGAGCGGGATGAAACACCTTGACGACCACATTGTCTGCACCTGCTTTGGTGTCTCGGAAAATGAGATACGCAGGGTCGTTACCGAGAACGCCATCACCAACATCGAGGATGTCACCAATTTCTGTAAAGCCGGTGGCGGTTGCGGTATGTGCCAGAGTGACATTCAGAAGATTATCGACAGCGTCTCCGCCGACCGTTCAAACACCCTCCCGCCCCCTGAGACACACCCCCGCAAGGCCCTCACCAACCTGCAAAAAATCAAACTGATTGAGGAGGTCGTTGACCGCGAGATCCGCCCCAGCCTGCAAAAGGACGGCGGTGATATCGAGCTGATCGATGTGGTCGGCAATCGGGTGCTGATCGGCTTTCGCGGTATGTGCGCTGGATGCCAGTCATCCGCCTTCACCAAACAAGATTTCATTGAAGCCAAACTGCGCGAATTTGTCAGCCCGGATATCATTGTGATCGAAGAGGGAGAGTAAAGGCCACGCCGTCGCGGCCCCTTTAACCAATTCAACCCCTTTAACCTTTCAACCTTTTGAACCCTTCAACCTTTTTTATTTATGAAAACAATCTATCTGGACAACAACGCGACAACCTGTATTGCGCCTGAGGTGCGCGAGGCCATGATGCCCTATTTCAACGAACGCTATGGCAACCCCTCCAGCATGCACCTCTTTGGTGGACAGATTGCCAAAGATATCCGCATTGCACGCGAGAAGGTGGCAGCCTTTATCAATGCCGACCCCTCGGAGATTATCTTCACCAGTTGCGGCACCGAGAGCGACAACATGGCCATCCACGGCTGCGCCGAGGTCATGGGCCGCCAAGCCCGCCTGATCACATCGCGCGTCGAGCACCCGGCCGTGCTCGGCCCCTGCCGTCATCTGCGTGACAAAGGACATCCGCTGTTTGAAATACCGGTCGACCATCTGGGACAGCTCGACATGGATGCCTACAGCGCCGCGCTCAAAGGCGACGGAAAAAAACTGGTCAGCATCATGTGGGCCAACAACGAGACTGGCGTGGTCTTTCCTATAGAAAAGATTGCCGATATGGCCAAGGCGGCGGGTGCCATCATCCATACCGATGCAGTTCAGATTGCCGGTAAAGCGACGATTGATGTGCGCAAAGTGCCGGTTGACATGCTCGCCATCTCTGGCCACAAGATTCATGCGCCCAAGGGTGTCGGCTTCCTCTACGTAAGGCGCGGCACCCGCCTGCGCACCTTTATGATCGGTGGCCACCAGGAAAACGGACGCCGCGGCGGAACCGAGAATGTGGCGTTTATTGTCGCGCTGGGAGTTGCCGTCGAGTGCGCCGCGGCCCACCAGGCTGCGGAGGAGCAGCACCTGGTACGCCTGCGCGACAAACTGGAGCAAGGCTTGCTGGCCACCTGCCCGGATGCCCGAGTCAATGGCGATCCTCTGCACCGCCTGCCCAACACCAGCAACATCAGCTTTGAGTTTATTGAGGGTGAGGCGATCCTCTATCACATCAGCGATCTGGGTATATGCGCTTCCACGGGCTCGGCCTGTGCCGCCGGCTCGCTGGAACCCTCGCATGTGATCCGCGCCATGGGCGTTCCATTCACCGCTGTGCACGGCTCCATCCGTTTCAGCCTCAGCCGCTACACCACCGAAGCGGAGATCGACTATGTGCTGGAGAAGCTCCCGCCAGTGATCAAACGCCTGCGTGATCTCTCCCCCTTCAGCAAGGATTTCGCGCCACCAATAGAGCTGTAATGTCGAGAGGCACAACAAAACTTATTTCTCACAGAGGCACAGAGTTCTCAGAGTTTTTTTACCCGCGAAACGAAGCGTAGCGTAGCAGATGAGGTAAGGAGCAAAGCGACTGGCAATCTCCGCGAATCGATAAGGGTATTTCATCCCCACCACTTGTCCTGGCGTAAAAGCGAAGCTTGAAGCCGGAAACGTGGAGAAAAAATTTAAAGCGCAATATTCGTGGGGATTCGCGGAAAAAAAATTGGTTGCCTGCCTATTGGCAGACAGGCGGCTATGGCCTGCCTTGAGCTTGTCGAAATGGCTGCGCTAGGTAATCTGTGCCTCTGTGAAAGATAAAAAACGTGCAAAAAAACATGCAAATGAATGATAGTAGTACAACTGATGCCCTAAGTTCCTGCGCCCTCTGTCCCCGCGCGTGTGGTGCTAACCGTGCCGCTGATGAGCGCGGCTATTGCCAGGCAGGGTATTTGCCGCGCGTGTTTCGCTATGGGGCGCACTTTGGCGAGGAGCCCCCTATCACAGGGAAGAGAGGCTCTGGCGCTGTTTTTTTCTCCCACTGCACCCTGCGCTGCATCTACTGTCAAAACCACCCCTGGAGCCAAGGTGGCCAGGGCGAAGATCTCTCGCTTGACCAACTGCGCGCGGTTTTTGAGTATTTATACGACATTGGTTGCCATAACTGGAACTTGGTCACGCCCACCCCATGGTTACCCCAGATCAAAGAGGCTGTTTCTCCGCTAATTCGTGCTGGAAAAATTTTGCCATTCGTGTATAATATATCAGGTTTTGAAACAAAAAAGAGTTTAGAGCTGTATCATGATTTGATTGACATCGCGCTGGTGGATCTGCGCTACGCCACGCTTGCATCCGCCCAGGAGGGCTCTGATGCGGTGGGCTATGTTGACAAGGCGCGAGCAGCAATTAAATGGTTTTGGAAGCGCTTGGGCGCATTGCAGCTTGATGAAAACAATGTTGCCACCAGAGGTGTGATCTGTCGTATTTTGGCACTGCCTGGTCGCATTGATGAGGCGATCTCCAGCTTGGAGTGGATCTGCGACAAAATGGGTAACGAGGTACACATCAGTGTGATGTCGCAATACACCCCGGTCCACCATGCGCTGGAACGCGAAGGCTGGGATGCTCGAGTGACACAGCGTGACTATGATAAGCTGACCGATACGGCGGCTAAGCTGGGTTTTGAAAATGGCTGGATTCAAGAATTTGACGGTAAAATGCCTGCCGACCTATTGGGGCAGGAGATGCCCTCAGGCGGGGGCAACGTAGGCGTGGTTCGAACCACATGCAACTGATATGAGAATTAAAACTTGTTGCGCCATGTGCAACAGAAAGGTAAAAAAATGAGTGGACATAGTAAATGGCAGACAATTAAGCATAAAAAAGGCGCGGCTGATGCCAAGCGCGGCAAGATATTTTCAAAAGTAGCGAAGGAAATCACCTTCGCGGTTAAGCAGAGCGGCGCGGATCCGGATACCAATCCAACCCTCAGAACCCTGATCGCCAAAGGCAAAGCCTCCAACATGCCCAACGATAACATCGATCGGGCGATCAAAAAAGGAACCGGTGAACTGGCAGGAGATATTCTGGAGGAGATCACTTATGAGGGCTACGCTGGCGGTGGCGTCGGATTAGTGGTTAAGGTTTTGACAGACAACAAAAACCGCGCGGCATCCGAGATCCGCAACATCTTTAAGAAAAACAACTCTGAATTTGCCACCCTCGGTTCAGTGGCCCGTGGTTTTGAGCGCCAAGGCACAATCATGATTCCCGCCGAGGAGGGGGTAACCGAAGATCAGGTCATGGAAGTGGCGCTTGGTGCCGGTGCGGACGACATGTTGACTGAAGAGGATGGTTTCACAATTTCCACACAGCCCAACCTGTTCAACGAAGTCTGCGCCGCACTGGATGAGGCTGGCATCAAATTTGACCGCGAGAACTCAGAGATTGGATTAGTCGCCATCCAGACCGTTCCCGTCAAAGATCTGAACGTGGCCAAAGCCTGCAACAAGTTCATCACCATGCTTGAAGAGTATGAAGACGTGCAGGATGTTTACTGCAACTGGGATCTGGATGATTCCATTGTTGATGCTCTAGAAGATGAGTAATCCTGCTCCACTCAAGGCGGCAAATTATTAACAGGTTGAATTACATTTTTTGTGCGAGCTTCAGTGTTTTACAACCACACAAAAAGGTAACTCAGGCTTGCAATGCGCGATAAAATACGGCATCATTATACGACTTTTTAAAAATTAGAATGATTCGGAGGAGTTTATGTCGAAAGACGGACGGAAGTTTAACAAAAAGCCACGCACACGCCCTATCAAGACACCTACTGAGAAAGCGCAGCGCTTGAAAGTGCAACGCGCCCGCTTAGTGAAGCAGGGAATGGAGAGCGCTGCTGTTGAAAAAATGCAACCAGAGGCGGTGCGCACACTTGCGATGCGTCCAGCAAAGGTGGAAAAGATGGTTGCTGCCGCTCAGGCTTAAACAATACATTTTTTAAGGGCGGTTATCTCAGTTGGTTAGAGAGCCTGGTTTACACCCAGGATGTCGTGGGTTCGAGTCCCTCACCGCCTACCAGAATTCAGCCTCGTTTTTATGGGAAAACCCAATAAAACGGGGGTTTTTTTGTTTCCGGCATAGGCTGTGCCCCTCCTGTTACTCTCTGGTAAAGTGCGTGTTTCGGCGTTACGATTGCCGAAACATTGCCGAAACACCGAAACGCCATCACCTGCAGCAGGAGATGAAGTCCGTCCATTACCAGTCGCGCCCACCGTCAATCATCTATTGTAATTTTTCAATAACCGTTTAGAGAATACTTACCCAGTGATGCAGGACGCGGTACAAACCGAATGGGTGGGTTAATGTGCTGCCAGTGCCCCTGTGAGGCTACTGGCACGTCTGGCGGTGTCGCACATCTTACGCCCTACCAGCAACCGCACCCCGGCACCCATCGCTGCCCAAGAGCGTTCTGGGCCTTCCATCTGCCTGCCTAACACAAAGGGGGCGGTATACGGTCGCGCTAGCTTGTTTGCCTCTCTCGGGTGCGCGCGCGAAGGCGTGACTGATCGTTAGATGCAAATTGTATCGGGATTGCATTTGCCGCGAGAGCATACGCGAAGATGCGACAACATGCCCCCGCCGCCCCTCCCCCAGCCCCGGCCTATGGGGGTTAGGGACTCCAGCGCAGAGGCGGGGGCGTTGCGCGGCGGGGGGACTCTCTCCGCTCCCTCCCCATGGCACTCTTCTGCATCGAAAGTATCTTGGGGTGTGAGCTATTTATGGGAGCAATTTTGAGTGTGCGGGAGAAAGTTGGAAAGGCAAAAGAGACGTAAAGGGGGTGCGGTTTGCGCAAAAAGGGTTGCAGAATAGGACGAAACGGGATAAGAGGGCGGCTAGGTTTTTCGTCAGACTGTTGGCAGAGAGATTGACTTCAACAAAAAGTCCGTTGCTGTCATCTGCATTTTTTGATATAATTTAAAAATACTAAAGGGATAAATATGCCAAAATTAATAGAAAGCAACAAACATCTTTCAAATGCACAGTCACTGCATGCAACTGTTGTGCGCCGTACAGCGGCGACAAGTATATTTGAAGGTGCCACCTTGTCAGCTCATGCTATTCAACGTGTAGCTCGATCCAATGCTTCGGCGAAAAAACTCGCTAAGGGTTTATAATTCTGAGCATATCCGTTTTGTACAGATGCGATATACATCTTTTTTCTCTCTATGCTCCCACTACCTGTTAACTCATATTCCGGCAAAGGGAATCCTGCCTGCAAAGCCATAAGATCGGCAAGCCACCTTGCTAAACGTCCATTGCCATCTCTAAATGGGTGAATAAGCAATAGCTCCGCATGGACTTTTGCCAGAGCGAGAGAAATATTTTCAATAGAGTCCGGCCTGCACGGCGTCAGATGGGAAAGAATTGAAGCTTCAAAATCAGCCATGTTCTTTTCTACAAGATATGCAGGTGGCCAGCGAAATCCATTTTTTGCTAATTCCACAGTTCGGTATGAACCCGCCCAGTCATATATGTCACCAAGCCAGTCTTTCTGCATTTTACAGATTAAGTCCGCATTAAAACATGTAGAGTCTTCAATCTCTTCATAGTACTTCTTCTGCACACACACCAGATGTTCGAACTCCAATTGGTCAATTTCACGTTTATTGACAATACCCAGACGATTTCTCAGTACTTGCTTGTTAGACCCCGGTTCAAACTCGGCTTCCGCTCCGGTTGCAGATGTATAACGACTCATATCTTAACCTGTATTTTAAAAGCATATCATTCAATCAGATCGACGATGCCCCTGTAGAACTGTTTGTCCTGCGACTGCGGCACCTCAAAGATACGCAAATATAATACCGCTTATCTTGAGATGAAGCAAGAAAGACAATATGTCAGTTTTGCTTACAGTTTAGTGTTGCTTTTAGAGCATTCACTGAATAACATCTAACTTATATTTAAGTGAAAGTAATTGCGGTTAGCAATCTAACAAATTTGACACAACAATATGACGTGTTCTAACACGTCGCGCTTCAGTCGAAAACCGCGAATTTTCAGTGAAAAAAGCGAGACTGGTCAGCACGATCCATATGGAGCGCGGCTCATTGTTTCGTGTATCCTTCACTGGGTTTCGCGGTCTCTCGACTGGCGCATGGAGCTTGGATGTCGCGCCCCGCCTTTTTGCGTCGTGGATGTTCCAGGCAAGGGGAGCTAATGCTTCTTGTTTTATGAAGTGCATTATAAGGAAAGCAAAAGGAGCATCATGAACCTAATGGAGTCTTTGGAAAAATATGTTGGAGCGATCCTCGTTTTGGGAATCATTTGTGGCATCGCTTGGTTTATCAAATTGATTGTAGATCTTGTAGTGCGGTTCTTTAAGAAAAAGTAGCGTCATGATTTTGCGCCATCATTCTTTCTTCAATAATCCGGCGGATGTACGCACCTCATATAAAAAGGAAAATCATGAAAAAAATCCAAATTATCACAGCGACGCTCATTTTGTTGACTTCTAGTACCCTGCTTGCTCAAGCCCAAGGAGCGGGGGCCGAGTGGAGTACCTTGAATACAGAAGCCATGATGCTTTACCGTCAGGGCAAATATGCTCAGGCTGTTGTCGTCGCAAAGCACGCACTTGAAGTCGCTCAAACGAATGTCGGTCTCGACCATCCCGACGTAGCCCTGAGTCTAAACATTCTGGCGGAGCTTTACCGAACCCAAGGAGACTACGTCAAGGCTGAGCCTCTCTACAAGCGCTCGCTGGGGATCTTGGAAAAAAAGCTCGGTCTCGACCATCCCAACGTGGCTACCAGCCTGAACAATCTGGGGATACTTTACTACACTCAAGGCGACTACGCCAAGGCCGAGCCGCTCTACAAGCGCTCTCTGGCCATCAAGGAAAAAGTGCTCGGTCCTGACCATACCAGCGTGGCCCTGAGCCTGAACAATCTGGCAGAGCTATACTACACTCAAGGCGACTACGTCAAAGCCGAGCCGCTCTATAAACGCTCGCTGGCGATCTATGAAAAAACGTTCGGTCTCGACCATACCAGCGTGGCTGGTAGCCTGAACAATCTAGCAGGGCTTTACAGAACCCAGGGCGACTACGCTAAGGCCGAGTCGATCTACAAGCGTTCACTGGCGATCTATGAAAAAGCGTTCGGTCTCGACCATCCCGTCGTGGCCACTAGCCTGAACAATCTGGCGGAGCTTTACCGAACCCAAGGGGACTACGCCAAGGCCGAGTCGCTCTACAAGCAATCGTTGGCGATCTCAAAAAACGCGCTCGGTCCCGATCATTCCGAAGTGGCTGGTAGTCTGAACAATCTAGCAGGGCTTTACAGAACTCAAGGCGACTACGCTAAGGCCGAGCCGCTTTACAAGCGCTCGTTGGTCATCTGGGAAAAGGCGCTTGGTCCCGACCATCCCAATGTGGCTATCAGTATGGAGAACACAGCCCTTATGTATCGAAAAATGAAACGCGATGCGGAGGCTGTGGTATTGGAGAGACGCGCTGCGCACATAAGGGCCATCCAACGATGAATCAAACGGCCCACTCATGTAACGGCGCTATCGCGCCGTGCATGGTGGGCGACGGTAAAGAAGGAGAAAACGAAATGCTCGAAAAAAAGAAAAAGAACACGAACATCGGAATCGGTGTCGGCATCCTACTGCAAATCATTTCCAGAGTGTTGGCCCAAGACATCGGCATAATCGCACCAATCCTTGGCGTTGTTGGGGTTGTTTGCTTTATCTGGGGATGCTTTAATTATGCAGCAGGGAAGGGTCATTCAAAATGGCTGGGGCTACTTGGTCTTCTCAGCATCATTGGTCTCATTATCCTCGTAATTCTCCCTGACAGATGTAAGCAATCATAACCAGTCGGCTCAGACAGCGCGGCATCCGCCGCGTGTCTGGCCTCCGACGTCCGGGGGAAAGATTACACCCGACATTTCAATCATCCGTTCAAAGGAAACACTATGCCACCCGAAGAACAAACCACAGACTTGGCTATTCAGCGTTCAGCTAAACACATTTCATTTTGGATTTCTTTTTTTGGCTGGCTTTATGTGATCTCCTGGATTAACGACACTATGGTCATTTTGAGCGGAGAAACCAAACTCGTAAATTATCTATGGTTTTGTCAAAGAGGTGTCATCGGCATAAGTTTCATCTTTCTTGCGAAACGGATTAAACGATTGCCGACCAATACAGTGGCTCTTCTGACTGTTGTTTGGGGAATCTTAATTGTTCGTGCTGTCTTGATGGTTTTTGATAGGGAATTTGGGAATTGGCACCTGATAAATTTGTTTGATGAAACCTATTCACCTGGAGTGGGTGTCGTTTGCGGATGGGGAGCTGTGTTTGCCCTAATCTCATACGTCTGGAAGAAGCGGCGAGAATATAAAGAAACGCAAGTACTTTTTCCGCAGATTTTTAATGGAACCGCAAATTTAAAAACAAAAAAAAGAAAATCGTCAACATGGAAGTATATTCTGGCAGGGACAATTTTAACACTGTTGACAATGTTTGGGTGCAGCGTTGTTCTGCGTCTTCTCAAAATGCAACCTTTTGTCAATGTGACAGAAAATTATATTGTGACTCAGGTTCAGGCTCCCAAAGATAGCCGCATACCTTATGGATGGACACGGTATGCAATTGGAGATTTAGCAACTATTGATATTCCACCGTCAATGGAATTACGTACCGATGAACACCAGTTGGAAATGATGAAACAGGTTAGGGCACAGACGGATGTGCGGTCTGCATCAATTGTTTTCCAGCAACTCGGTTATATCTCACAAACCGGACGCAGCAAATATGCACGAGTAATGATATCGGTTTATGAGGACACATTTGATTTTGGAAGTGATCTGCCAACTCTTTCAAATGCAGAAAAAGCGCAGTTTGATGTGCAAGAACAGAAAAGATGGCAATCCGGGTTACCTTCAAGCAGCGCGTTCGGTCATGCAAAAATTATTTCACTTTCAAAAACAATATTCGGAGAGTCTTACACTCAAAATTCGTACACGACGCAACTAGGAAACAATCCAATTGTTTGCGGCAATCTGTTTGCGTTTTATGGGTGCGGGATGAAAGTGGAAGTCAAACTTTTACATCGTGTGATAGAAAGCGAATATTTCCAAGAAGATTTTGCGCGCATACCGCACTCTTTCCAATTTAATTAATAATTCATTGCCCGAAATAAGATGAAAAGAGAAGAGCACTTTGAATACGCTGCCATTTTCAGCACCTCACTTACCACTGTTATGCGATCTTCCGAGACATTCGAAGCACACCATGCGCTTTGCACATTGGACGTAAGTCCACTCCTAACTCCCAATTAAGGGACTGGTAATTTAGCAATTTTTCAAGGATAAATGTCATGATCGAAAACAATCCGCTTTCTCCTCAAACAAATGAGGACTGGGAACGAGAAACTATGATTTCCAGATGCAACCGGGCGGTTGAGCGAGCAATATCTGACTGCGAGACAACCTCTTTTCTGATTGCGGTCTCTTGCGCAATTTCATCTTACTACTGTATGCGTAATTTCCAGGATGGAGGATGGCGTCTTTTGGGCGTATTTCCCTTATTTTGGATGGTGCTTTCGGGCAATGTCTGTTACAAAATTGCAAAAGAAATAATACTCCAGCGACTTCGCAAACGGTGGGGCTATCCGCAGAAGAGCAGTTCGGCAGAGTGGGAGAGAGAAGCGGCAAAACAATTCGACGATGCGCTGGCATCGTGTATATTGACATGTTATAAACGGCCCATTCACATCATCTTAAGAACTATTGTCATTGCTTCGGTTCTTGCTTCAGTGCTATACGGTGCGTTTGTCTATTTGGATCCACCAGATCACCCAGATAGACTGTTTCTGGTGTTTGCCGCGTGGCTGCTTTTGAACTGGTACTACCGCGACAATGATTAGAAACAACATAGAAAAACTGAAAACGAGTAAGAGCACTAAGGCTTGATTTTTTGCTGTCAGTAATTTCATCTTACTGTTTTATAATCTTCCAGTGGCCTGTTTTATCAGAGCCGATACGTTTAATTCTGTTGAGTTTAGAGAGGTAATTTTCGACTGTCCGAGTTGTTACTCCAGACCACTGGACATAGGCGCGAAAACCTTAACGTTTTCGGCCTTTTTTTTCACAATATTGTTCAAAATGTAGTTGCGTTTTACGCGCGCGCGTGATATAATACGCGCCATGAATGAAAGTCAAC